>Ga0210085_1000011_pt1 | contig 97320 bp, 88 predicted proteins | sample China_Galinas_PW_5_FD_184866 | JGI IMG/M metagenome (GOLD analysis project Ga0210085, IMG submission 184866) | Wetland microbial communities from San Francisco Bay, California, USA, that impact long-term carbon sequestration - China_Galinas_PWC_D1... | ecosystem: Environmental > Aquatic > Marine...
GCGTGCGCCGCTTTCTGCACGGTGATCCGCAGAGGCTCAACCGTCTGGTCTCGGCGGGCGCCGTCGGCCACGGCGATCTCGGAGAATTCTCCTACGGGCTTGAGATCGCGGTCGAGTGCAACGACTACCCGCTGCTCTGGGACCCGCGCGCGCCCATCGACGAGCGGATCCGCCAGCTTGACACCGCGACTCGGAAGCTTCCCGCCGACCACTTCGCGCCCTTCGGCCGCCGCGAGTACCTGCTCTCGCGCGCCGCGCACCTGACCAACTGCCTGACCTGGCCGGCGCCCGGAGAGCTGGAGCCGCCGGTTCCCTCCGGCTGGCGGGCGCCGCGCAGCTTCCCGACCCTGGTCCTCGCCGGCCAGCTCGACGATGTCACCTCGGTCGCCGAGGCGCGCCAGGTCCGGGCGCGATTCCCGCGCTCGCGCCTGTTCGTCGCGCCCAACCGCGGCCACGCCTCGAGCATCTACTACCCGTTCCGCTCACCCGCGGTAGGAGCCATCCGCCGTTTTCTGCGCCAGAATTGAGCCGTTGCTTGTCCGTTCACCTAGGAGAGGAGTCGACGTGTCGGTTGAAGATCTGAGGAAGAGGTGGGCGCGGCGCTTGCCGACCCTGTTGGCGGTCCTGGCGGTTGGGCTGATCGGGGTCGCTTGGTCCGGCTGCGGAAGCGACGACAACAGCGACGCCTCCAACGAAGCCCAGGAGCGGATCGAACAGGGCCTCAACGAAGCCAAGCAGGGCATCGAAGATGGCAAGGAAGAAGTGCAGAAGGGCCTTGAAAAGGCCGAAGAGGAAGCCGGTCAGGGAATCGAAAACGGCAAGGAAGAGGCGCAGAAGGGGATCGAAAAGGGCAAGGAAGAAGCCCAGAAGGGGATCGAAGAAGGCGAACGCTACGCCGACGAATACACGCCCTAGACGGGCGCGGGGGCGCTCTCTTTGGCCGGGGCGCCCTCTTCGTCCAGCTCGGCCGCCAGAGCCTCGACAATTCGCGGGTCGAACTGGCTGCCGCTGCCGCGGCGCAGTTCGGCCAGCGCCTCGCTGGGCCCGACCGGCTCCCGGTGCGGCCGGCGGCCGGTCAGAGCCGCAAAGGCGACGGCTACGGCGATCACCCGTGCCTCGACCGGAATCGCCTCGCCGGCGAGGCCGTCGGGGTAGCCGCTGCCGTCGAGGTGCTCGGCGCTCGAGCGGACCAGGCGGGCGACCGATGCCAGACCCGGCGCGGCGGCGACGATTCGCTCGCCTTCCGCCGTGTGGCTGCGGACCAACGCTCGCTCGCCTTCGTCGAGCGCCTCGCGCTCGAGCATCGACTCCGATACGGCGAGCAGGCCGATCTGTTGCAGCTCCGCGGCCAGCGCGATGTCGTCGATCTGCTCGCGGTCGAGTTGCAGCCGGCGGGCCAGCGAGATTGCCCGATAGGCGGCGACGCGCAGGTTCTCGCGCAACTCCGGGTGGCGCACCCCGAGCACCGCCATCAGCACCGCGTGCGCCTGGCGCCGGGCCGAGCGGTGGCGGCGCTGCCGGTTGGTCGCAAGTCGCCGCCCGGCAAGCTGCAACGCACCTTCGGCGTCTTTCGCCTCGCCGGGAATTGCGATCTCGCCATAGGAGCAGCCGACGGAGGCGGTTGCGTCATCGCGCTGCAGCGAGCCGGTCGCGGCGAGGACGATCTCGCCGAGCTGATGGCTCCCCGCCGGTACGAGCACGGCAAGCCTGCTTGCCGCGATCCGGTAGGCGATCCCGCCGAGCGGCATGACGGCGTCGGCGAGGCGCCGGCCGGACATGCGCAGCATCTCGTCGCCGGCGGCGTAGCCGAGGCGGTCGTTGTGTGCCTCGAGCCCCTCGAGCTCGAGCAGGACCAGAATCCAGCCCGTCCCGGGCGCCGCGGCGGCGGCGCCGACGTCGGCTTCGAGGCTGCTGCGGTTGCGCAGCCCCGTGACCCGGTCGTTGACCGCGTTGCGGCGCTGTTCGGTGAGCGTCCGCGATTGACGTCGGTTCGTTTCGATCATGCGGCCGAAGACAGCGACGATCAGCCCCAGCGTCAGCCAGAAGACGAGCGCCGGCACCCGCTGGTTCAGGTGGTCGTAGACGAGCAGCGCGATGCCGACGACGACGAAAGCGGTCGGCCCGGCCAGGGAGCGCCAGCCGCTCGGCCCCAGCACCGCGTTCCGAACAGATTGGAGCTCTTTCACAGTCCCTTTCATCGGCTGCGGCGTGTGGTGGGGCAAGATTCGCGGACGTTTGATCGAAACTGAGATCGATGCGGCTACGGCGCATACACCTCTTCGTCGCATTCGCCTTCACCGTGATGGCGGATCCGGTCTCGTCGGTCGCATACGCGATCGAGGCGGCGCTGCGGGCGCTGGACGGCGACCCGGCCAGCCTCGTGGCGACGATGGCCCTGGTGGTCGGGATCGTCGTGGTCGTCGCCGGCACCTACCACCAGCTGATAGGTCGCTTTCCTTCCGGGGCGGGCGGTTCGAAGGCCGTCGCCAAGGCGTTCGGCGACGGCTGGGTGTTCCTGCCGCTGGGCGCGCTGCTGGTCGATTTCACGCTCACCGTCGCTGTCAGCTGCTCGGCGGGCGCCGCCGCGACGATCGCCTACTTCCCGGCTCTGGCGGCGGTGCGTCTGCCGCTCGCGCTCGGCCTCGTGATCGCGGTTGCGACGGGCGTGCTGCTCGGACACCGCGGGCGGGTCGGATTCGCGATCGCCACCCAGGCTTTCCTGTTCATGGCCGCGGCGGTGATCCTGCTCGGCTTCATCTCCCCGGTCGAGGTCGGCACGGTGGCCGCGCCGGGGGCGGGCGGTCCGTTACTTGCCGATGCCTCGCTGGCCGCGGTGCTGATCGCTCTACCGCTGGGGATGGCGCTGGCGACGGGCATTGAGGCGCCCTCCGATGCGATCGCCCAGCTGCCGCAGCTCGAGAGCGGACCGCGGCGCGTGTTCGGCCGGCTGACCCTGTGGTTGATGGTGGCGATCGTCGGCGGCCTGACCGTCTGCTTCGCGGTGCTGGCGGTGCGACTGGGCGTTCCTCTGCCCGGAGGGGACTCGACCCTGCTCGCCGAGGTCGCCCGCCACTCGGTCGGTGGCGGGTTGCCGCTGGCGAGCTTCCAGGCCCTGAGCGCCCTCCTGCTGCTGGCAGCAGCCGCGTCGTCTTACCTCGCCGGCTCGGGAGTGCTGAAGGCCCTCGCCGCGGTCGCGCCACAGGGGGAGCCCGGGCTGCTACCCGAGCGACTGCGCCGTGAGAACCGCTTCCTCGTCGCCCACTGGGGGGTATTCACCGTGCTCGTCGTCGCGGCGGCGATGGTGATCGCGGCCGGTGGCGACGAGCAGAAGCTGGTGCAGTTCTACGCCGTTTCGGTCTTCGCCGCCTTCCTTGCCGCGACCCTCGGCTGCGCGCGGATGTGCCACGACGACGGCAAGCGGGCGGGGATGCTGCTCAACCTGCTGGGCGCCGCGCTGGTCCTGCTCGTGCTGGTGCTGAACCTGACCCGTCTCGACTCGGTTGTCGCCCTGCTCGCCTCGGGCGCCGTGGCCCTCTATCTCTGGCGCGCCTGGGTTGCCCGCGGCCGTCCGGACGGCATCGTCGACCGCTGACCAGGGACTCAGCGAACCGTGCAGTCGCGGGTCAGCGTGGTGACGATCCGCTTGCCGCCGGCGAAGCGGAAGGTCCCCCGCGTGAAGGAGAAGATCGCTCCGGGGAAGCCCGACGGCGCCGCGCAGCGGGCGCTGAGAAAGCTGTATCTCCTACCGCGGTAGCGGTAGCGACGATCGAACTCGAGCGCGACGTTGGTGACGTAGCCCAGGTCCGAGGCGAGCCGGGGGATCCGGGTCGTCAGCACGGTGCCGAACTTGCCCCGCGCCGGATGGCGGATCTTGAACTTGAGCACGACCGTTATCTCGACCGGAGCCGAACCGTGGATGTGCAGCAGGATCGCCGGCTTGCCGCCGACGCGGCCGTTGAAGGCGAGCATCTGCCCGTGGGCCGGGAAGGGCTCGCGTTCGGTGAACTCGACGTTGGCGGTGAAGTTGCCGTGGCCGACCAGGGCGGGGCCGCAGCGGTCGAGGGCGACGCGCGGGTTGGTCGCCTCGAGCAGTTGGGGCCGGCAGGCGGGCAGCCCCCTGGTCGTGATCCGGCCGTAGCGGTTGACCCCGAAGGAGATCTGCCGCAGCTGCGGCGGGCGGCTGCCGTCGGTGCTCCTGATCGAGGTGTTCAGCCTGACCTTCACCGGCACGTCGCGGTCGCGCGGCAGCGAGCGCGGGGCGAAACCGCCGCCGAAGCGGACCAGCAGGCTTTTGTCGCCGGATATCTCCCCCCGCGCGATCGCGACGCCGAAGAGCGTCGTGGCAAGCAGCAGTCCTATGAAGGCGAGGCGCTTCATTCCGTCCCTGCGGAAAGTGTAGGCGGGTGCCCGGGTTGTCCCGGGAGGGTTCGGTTAAGGCGTTGGGGTAGCGCCCGCGGGGCTAGAGTCAGCGCATGGAAGGCGACGAGCGCCGTTTCGAGCTCTCCGCGGGCGATGAGTTCGCCGGCTACCGGATCGAGCGCAGCCTCGGCCGCGGCGGCATGGGTGTGCTCTACCTGGCGGTCGAGCCCGGGCTCGACCGGCGCGTCGCGCTGAAGCTGATCGCGCCGGAGGCGGCCGCTGATGAGGTCTTCGCGCGTCGCTTCGCCGAGGAGTCGAAGATCGCCGCCTCGATCGAGCACCCGAATGTGGTGCCGATCTACGCCGCCGGCGAAGAGAGTGGCGTCCCGTTCATCGCGATGCGATACGTCTCGGGATCGGACCTGGGCCGGCGCCTGGCGCGGGACGGGCGGCTCGAGCCTGCGACGGCCGCTGCGCTGATCGCCCAGGTGGGATACGGGCTCGACGCGATCCACGCCGCCGGCCTCGTCCATCGCGACGTCAAGCCGGCAAACGTGCTGCTTGCCGGCGGCGACGCCGAGGAGCACGCCTACATCACCGACTTCGGCGTCGCCCGCAACGTTGCCACCGAGTCCGGGCTGACCCAGACCGGGCGCTTCGTCGGCACGCTTGACTACGTTGCGCCGGAGCAGATCTCAGGCGACACGGTCGACGCTCGCGCCGACGTCTACGCCCTCGGCTGCCTGCTGTTCAAGCTCTTGACCGGCGACGTGCCCTACCCGCGTGACGGCGAGGCGGCGCGGCTCTACGCCCACCTGAACGACCCCCCGCCAGCGCCGTCGTTGCATGCGAGCGCCGTGCCGATGGCGCTCGACGACGTCGCGATCCGGGCGATGTCCAAGCAGCCCGAGGACCGCTATCCCTCGGCCGGCGACCTCGGCCGCGCCGCGCTCGCCGCGCTCAGCGGGTCGAGCCCGGAGCTGCCGGAGCGCACCGTCGCGACCGGCGCGGCGGCGACGCGGACCGCCGAGACGATCGCGCCGCAGGCCGAGGCGACGGCCGCGACCCGGCGAATCGATCCGGGTGAGGACGAGGGCGGGGGGCGGAGGCGCAGGTGGCTGGCCGCCGGCGCGGCGCTGCTCGCAGTGGCGGCCGTCGTGGCGGGTGTCCTCGCCTTCGGCGGTGGCGGCGACGGCGGCGAAGCGGGGGCCGGCGCTGAAGCGGGCGCGCAGGCGAAGGCCGCAAGCGAAGAAGGCAGGTCCGAACTCAAGCCGACGCTGACCCGGTCGCAACTGATCGCCAGGGCCGACGCGATCTGCGCCGACAGCAAGGAAACCTACAAGGGCGTCTTCTCCCCGACGAGTGAGGAAAACCCCGATGTCGCCTACTCCCAGGTCCTCGTCGGGATCTCGACCCGCGCCGTCGGCAGGCTCGAATCGCTCGATCCGCCGCCGGGCCTCGCCAAGCCCTACGGCGAATACGTCATGTCACAGAGGCGGGTCAAGGAATACGACCGCGAGGCGCTGGAAGCGGCGAAGGCCGGGGACGCCAGCGCATACGGTCGAGCGCGCGCACAGCGCGACGCCGAGCAGGGCGGGCGAGAACGGCTGGCGAAGCAGATCGGCTTCGAGCTCTGCAGCGTCCCGGGCTAAAGCGCCATTAGAGAGCTCATCGCTTTCCTCCCAGGGCCGGAATCTCTCGCTCGGGCCAGAACGGCCACTCCCCGAACTCGCAACAGCGTCCGTCGGCGGCGAGGCGGACAATCCAGGGGGCGCGGTACTCCTCGCCGCGCTCGTAGGCCTCGATCCAGGCCGCGACGCCGCTGCGGTCAATCGTCGCGATTCCTGCGCTCCTTGTCTTCGATCCCCGCCACTCGTTCGGCCCGGTGGCGGACTTCTTCGACCGCCTCGCGGGTCGTCGCGATCGCCTCTTCGGTGGCGGCGGTGACCCCCTCGCTCGGCTTGCCGCCGACGATGTCGCGGAAGGCGTTCTTGAAGCGCTCGGTGTGGCGGTCCGGCTGGAAGCGCTCTTCGGCCTTGGCCTGCTTGGCCGGCCGCCGCGCGCCGTAGCGGCGCCGCGCCCAGGGCGAGTCGGGCTTGCCGAGCCGTGCGGCCCCGTAGATTGCGAACGGGAAGACGAAGAAGCCGACCGTGCCATGCATGACCCGTTTCTTGGCGAAGCAGAGCGCGACCAGGGCGAAGACCATCGCCGCGGCGAAGATGCTGAAGGCAGTTGCCGCTGCCGAGCTGGTGTCGAAGCTGAGCGGGCTGAAGCCGAGCAGGACGAGCAGCATCGCGGCGGCGGCGATCACGGTGGCGTCGATCGAGCTGCGCCCCTCCTCGGCCCAGTACACGTCGTCGAGGTAGACCCAGAGCGCGAACTCGTCGATCGTCAGCCCGGCGCCGACGCCGAAGAAGAAGGCGCAGATCTCGGTGTAGGGGCTGTCGCCCAGCGCCGCGATGCCGAGCGTGCCGGCGATCATCATCGTCACGATCCCGAAGACGAGGTGGTGCAGATGCACGCCGCCGTCGCTGACCACGCTGCCCGGCCACCAGGGCACCTTAGGGCTGCGCATCAGCCGCGTGCTCATACGGATGAAGGCGAAGGAGAGGATGAAGCCGACGAGGACGAGGAAGAGGCCCTGTTTTTCGTCGGCGAGGATCTGGTCGTTCCAGAACTCGCTGAGTATCGAGGCGAGGATCATCGCGCGGGGGTCGAGTGTAGTCGCGGCCCCTCGCCGTCCTTCTCGTGGATCAGGCCGACGGTGAGCAGGACGACGGCGACGGCGAAGAGGGGGGTGATCAGAATGTTGGAGAGCGAGGCCGCCAGCCACTCGGCCCAGAGCGTGTGGCCGAGCAGGCGCTGTCCGAGGCCCTCGGCGACCGAGCCGATCCCCTCGCTAAAGACCTCGATCGGGGCGATCACCGCGAAGACCAGCCAGAAGCGGCCGCGCACGAGTTGCCGGCTGCGCGCGAAGGCGGCGCGGACGCCACTGCGTTCGATCTCGACCACCGCGCCCGCTAGGCCGAACCAGATGTAGAAGACGACGCCCGGGGCGACGAGGAGCAGCAGGCCGACGATTACGAGCAGGGCGAAGATCGCGTCGACAGCGAGCAGACGGCCGTAGGCGAGGTGGCGTGAGATGTGGCGCAGGCCCGGCGGCTCACCGTCATAGTTGTCGGTGAGCAGCACCGCGATCGCGCCGCTGTAGAAGATCTCGCCGAAGAGCGAGGTGCCGACGATCGCGAGGGCGGCGATCAGCGCCCCGAAGACGACCAGGCCGCTGCCGAAGTCACGCGAGCCGAGGTCGGCGTGGACCGAGACCGCCTCGAGCAGGCCGAGCGGAACGAAGATGACCACCGCCAACGGCAGCAGGGTCCGCGCCCAGGCGCCGTAGGTGCGGAGGATGTGCCCATAGGTCGAGCGCAGGTCGAGCCGGCCGTCCATCTAGGGCCGCCGCCGACCCGCGGGGCGCTTGCCGCGCTGCTCGAGCTTTGAGCGCGAGGACTGCGACGCCGGCACCTTCTTTACATCGCGCAGCTCCGGGATCAGCAGTTCCTCGGCACAGCGGCGATGCCAGTGGTGGTGTTCGGTGCCGCCCAGCCGCAGCACGTACTGGACCACGGTGTGCTCGCTGCCGATCGGGATGTCGCCGTGGCAGCCGGGGCAGCGGTAGAGCTTCTGCCCGAAGCTGCGGATCAGCCAAAGCTCGTTGCCTTCGTCGTCATGGCCGCGCAGGCTCCAGCGTTTGCTGGGGAGGCCGGCGCCGGCGCTCATCGATTCGAGAGCCAGGCGAAGCCGGCGGCCATCGCCAGGTTCGCCGCGCCGGCGAGGCGCAGGCCGAGCTTGGCGCCTGGCCGGCTGACCGCGGGGGACTCCGACCAGAGCGCGTCGGTCGCGATCTCGGTGCCGCGCAGCCAGGCCAACGCCCACCAGTCGCGTTGCTCGCCGCGGGCGGCGGCGAGCGCGTGTGCCGCGGCGAAGGTCAGCCAGATCGGGCCGCAGCGGCGGAAGAGATGAGCCGCGTCGGGCGAGGGCTCGTCATGGCCGAGCAGCCGCAGCGTCGCCCCCGGCGCCGCGATCGCCGCGGAGCCGAGCAGCAGATCGAAGCCGATCATGTTGCGGTTGAGAATGCGAAGGGCCTGCTCCGGAGTCATTTTCAACCTCCATCCAACCAGATCGGAAGGGAAAGCATGGGTACCGGCGAAAGGGACCGCCGTGACCAAGACCGCAACGAAATCACCTCAACTCAAAAGCCTGTCCGAGTACATCCAGGAGCGCTTCGACGAGTTTTCGCGCTCGCAGAAAGACGTCGCCCGCTACATCGTCGACCATCTCGACGAGGCAGCCTTCCTCACCGCCGAGGAGCTGGCCCGGAGAGCGAGCACCTCCTCATCGACGGTGGTGCGCTTCTCCCAGGCCCTCGGCTTCGAGGGCTACCCCGAGCTCCAGCAGGCCGCGATCGAGGAGTACCGTAAGGCCACCGTCTCCGGCCAGAGCACCAGCGCCGGCGGCGCGGCGCTGTTCTCGTTCGATCACTCCGAGCTCGAGGGCTCGCTCAGCGCCGACTATGCCAACCTCGAGGAAACCGCGCGCAATCTGACCCGCGAGCAGATCGAGGGCGCCGTCACGGCGCTGGCCGAGGCCCAGCGGGTGGTGATCGTCGGCGTCGATCAGATGGCCTTCTTCGCCAGCTACCTGCGCCACATGCTCAGCCTGCTCGACATCCGCGCCGAAATCGTCGCCAGCACCGGCGGCGAGTCGCTGCAGCGGCTGGGGCGGATCGACGAAGAGACGCTGGTGATCGTGATGTCCTGCGGTCGTGCCCACCCGCTGCTGCTGCGGGCGATGAAGCTTGCTCTGCATCGCAGCGCGAAGACGCTGGCGATCTCCGATGCCTCGATGTCCGAGGTCGGCGAGCACGCCGAGCAGACGCTCTACTTCTCTTCCAACAGCCCTTCCTTCGCCCGCTCCAACACGGCTTTGATGGCGTTGGTGCAGGGGTTGGCGCACGGTCTCTACGCGCGCGACGAAGCGGCGCACAAAGACCGCATCCGCGCCTACAAACTGAAGTAGCGAAGCGCCCCGTAATATTGCGCGGGTGAGCGAACGCGCCACCTTCCGGGTCAAGACCGGCCTCGCCGAGATGCTCAAGGGCGGGGTGATCATGGACGTGGTCACGCCGGAGCAGGCGCGGATCGCTGAGGCCGCCGGCGCCTGCGCCGTGATGGCGCTGGAGCGCGTGCCTGCCGACATCCGCCGCGATGGCGGCGTCGCCCGCATGTCGGACCCGACGATGATCAAGGGGATCCAGGAGTCGGTGACGATCCCGGTGATGGCGAAGGCGCGGATCGGCCACTTCGCCGAGGCCCAGGTCCTACAGGCGCTCGAGGTCGACTACATCGACGAGTCGGAGGTGCTGACTCCGGCCGACGAGCGCAACCACATCGACAAGCTCGCCTTCGAGGCCCCGTTTGTCTGCGGTGCGACCAATCTCGGTGAGGCGCTGCGGCGGATCGGCGAGGGGGCGGCGATGATCCGCTCCAAGGGTGAGGCCGGCACCGGCAACGTGGTCGAGGCCGTGCGCCACATGCGCGAAATCGTCGGCGGGATCAAGCAGCTCGGCCTGCTCGGTCCGGAGGAGCTGTCGGCGGCGGCGAAAGAGCACCGGGCGCCGCTCGAAGTCGTGCACGAGGTCGCCGGCCAGGGGCGCCTGCCGGTGCCGCTGTTCTGCGCCGGCGGGATCGCGACCCCGGCGGACGCGGCGCTGATGATGCAGCTCGGCGCCGAGGGTAACTTCGTCGGCTCGGGGATCTTCAAGAGTGCTGACCCGGAGCGCCGCGGTAGGGCGATCGTCGAGGCGACCACGCACTTCAATGACCCCGAGCGGGTCGCCGCGGCCTCCGCCGGCCTCGGCGAGGCGATGCCGGGTCTGGAGATCTCCGAGCTGGCCGCGGCCGATTCGCTGCTGCAGGGCCGCGGTGCCTGAGCTCCGCCTCGGCGTCCTCGCGATCCAGGGCGGTTTCGAAGCGCATCTGAGGATCCTGCGCGGGCTCGGTGCCGAGGCGACCGAGGTGCGCGCGCCGGCGCAGCTCGAGGATCTCGACGGCCTCGTGATCCCGGGTGGGGAGAGCACGACGATCGTCAAGGGGATCGAGTCGTCCGGCCTCGAGGGGCCGATTCGTGCCCATCATGCGGCCGGCGGGGCCGTGTTGGGCACCTGCGCCGGGCTGATCGTCTGCGACGATGCCCATCTCGGCCTGCTTGACGTGACCGCGCGGCGCAACGCCTTCGGCCGCCAGCTGCAGAGCTTCGAGGCCGACCTTGCAGTTGAGGGAATCGGTGACGAGCTGCTGCACGCGGTCTTCATCCGCGCCCCCTGGGTCGAGCGGGCCGGTGCCGGCGTCGAGGTGCTGGCGAGCTACGAGGGTCACCCGGTGGCGGTGCGCGAGGGCGCCGTCCTCGCCTGCGCCTTCCATCCAGAGCTGACCGAAGACTCCCGGCTGCATGCTTTGTTTATGGCAATAGCGACCAAGGCGCGCGAGGGCGCGCGGGAGGGGGCAGGGACGTGAGAGACCCGAGAGCAGAAGCGCTGGCGAAGATCCTGGTCGGCTACTCGACCGAGGTCCAGGAGGGCGAGGTCGTCTCGATCGACGGCGAGGCGGCTGCTGAGCCGCTGCTGCTGGCGGTGTACGAGGAGGTGCTGAAGGCCGGCGCCAACCCGGTCATGAACGTCTCGCTCGACGGCCAGGGGGCGATCTACTACAAGCACGCGAGCGACGCTCAGCTCGACTGGATTTCGCCGACCTCCGAATGGCTGCTCGACAACGTCGACGTGCGCATTGCGGTCGGCGCCAGCACCAACACGCGTGAGCTGTCGGGCGTGCCGCCGCAGCGCCAGACCCGGCGCCATCAGGCAACCGGCGAGCTGCTCGGTCGGGCGATGGAGCGCAGCGCCAAGGGCGAGTTCCGTTGGGTCTACACGCTCTTCCCGACCAACGCCTACGCGTCGGAGGCGGAGATGAGCCTGAGCGACTACGAGGACTTCTACTACGGCGCCTGCCTCGCCGACGACCCCGAGCCGCTGACCGCCTGGAAGCGTGCCTCGGAGGAGTGCAGGCGCCTCGCCGAGTGGATAGAGGGCCACGAGGAGGTGCGGGTTGTCGCTCCCGGCACCGACATCAAGCTTGGCATCGCCGGGCGCAAGTTCATCCCCTGCGACGGTCGCCACAACATGCCTGACGGCGAGTTCTTCACCGGCCCGGTCGAGGACTCGGTCGAGGGCGAGGTCAGCTTCCACCTGCCGGCCACGATCGGCGGCCGCGAGGTTGCCGGCGTGAAGCTGCGCTTCGAGGCCGGCAAGGTCGTCGACGCGAGCGCCGAGCGCGGCGAGGAGTTCCTGATCGGGCTGCTCGACACCGACGAGGGCGCCCGCCGCCTCGGTGAGCTCGGGATCGGCACCAACTACGCGATCGACCGTGGCACCCGCGAGGTCCTGCTCGACGAGAAGCTCGGCGGCACCGTCCACATGGCGGTCGGCAAGAGCTATCCCGAGTCAGGCGGCGAAAACGAGTCCGCAGTGCACACCGACCTGGTCTGCGACCTGCGCCTCGGCGGCAAGCTGGAAGTCGACGGCGAGACGATGCAGAAGGACGGCAAGTTCGTCGTATAAGCCGCCACCTCCTCCCAGGGAGCAAAGCGACCTCATTGGCTTGGCAAGGGCGAGCCGGCGAGCAGGAAGAACCAGGCTACGAAGACGAAGCCGGCCAGTAGGACGGAGCCCATCATCACGGCCTCGACCACGGTGGTCGAGCCCGCCCCGCTGCCGGTGTCGCGCATGCTTTTGAGCCAGTTGGGCCGCATCGGAGCCAGCCGGTCGGTGCCTGTGACGCGCATGTAGAGGGCGTTGAGGCGGCCGATCAGCCAGGCGTCGAAGACGATCGTGACCAGGATTCCGATCGCGACCACGGCGTAGGGCCCGGTCGCGGGGAACTGGGTGTCGGCGAGCTTCGAGGCGATGTAGATCCAGCCGACCGGGATTGCCGTCCACAGGGCCAGGGCGGCGAGCAGCATGACGACGAATATGGCGCTCGCGGCGAATCCCCGCACGCTCATAGAATGGCAAACGATGTCCGGGCACTCGAAGTGGTCTTCGATCAAACACAAGAAGGGCGCTGCCGACGCCAAACGCGGCAAGCTCTTCACCAAGCTGGCGCGGGCGATAACGGTCGCGGCGCGCGATGGCGGCGGTGACCCCGAGGGCAATGCGGCGCTGGCGACGGCGATCCAGAAGGCGCGAGACGCATCGATGCCGAAGGACAACATCCAGCGTGCCGTCGACCGGGGCTCCGGTGTGGGCAGTGACGCGGCGGCGATCGAAACGATCCTTTTCGAGGGCTACGGCCCGGGCGGCGCCGCGATCCTGGTCGAGGCGCTGACCGACAACCGCAACCGCGCCAGCGCCGACATCCGCCATGCCTTCACGAAGCACAACGGCAGCCTCGGCGAGCCTGGCTCGGTCGCCTGGATCTTCGAGAAGCGCGGCGTGATCGCCGTCGACGGCAGTCACTACGGCGAGGACGACCTGATCGCCGCGATCGACGCCGGCGCCGAGGATGTCAGCGAAGAGGGAGAGCTACTGCGCGTGCTCTGCGAGCCGGCCGACCTGAGCGCGGTGCGCGAGGCGCTCGAGGCCGGCGGGGTGGAGATCCGGTCCTCAGAAGTGGCGATGGAGCCGAAGAGCACTGTCGAGGTGGTCGGCAACGAGGCCAAGTCGCTGCTCGGACTGATCGAGGACCTCGAAGAGCACGACGATGTCAACGAGGTCCACGCCAACTTTGACATCCCCGATGAGGTGCTCCAGAAACTGGCTGCCTGACCTGCAGCGGAAGGCATCCGAGGCGATTCCCAGAATCACTTCCCATGCAAGTCGTGATGGGGATCGACCCCGGCTCCGCCAACCTTGGATTCGGCATCGTCCGGGTTGAGGGCAACCGCATGGTCGCGCTCGACGGGGGCGTGGTCGAAACGACCGCCGCGCTGCCGATGGAGCGCCGCCTCGAGCGTATCCACGGTGAGCTGGGCGAACTGCTCGCCTGGCATGAGCCGGCGGCGCTGGCGCTGGAGGAGGTCTTCTTCGGCAAGAACGTGCAGACGGCGATGACCGTCGGCCGGGCCAGCGGAGTGGCGATGCTCGCCGCAGCGCAGGCCGGCGTCGAGTGCTTCACCTACACCCCGCAGGCGATCAAGATGGCGGTCTGTGGCAGTGGTGCCGCGGACAAGAGGCAGGTGCAGCGGATCGTCGGGACGCTGCTCGGCCTGCCCGAGCCGCCCGAGCCCGACCACGCCGCGGACGCGCTCGCGGTCGCGATCTGCCACGGCGGCGGGGCCGGCCACCGGGCGGCCGCCGCGGTCGCCACGGGGGCGGCGCGATGATCGCCGCGGTGCGCGGCGAGGTGATGGTCCGCCGGCCCGATCACGTCGTGATCGACGCCGGCGGGGTCGGCTACAAGCTGACCGTCTCGGCCGAGACGCTGAAGGCGGTCCCTGCGACGGGTCGCGAGGCCTTTCTGCAGGCCGAGCTGGTCGCCCGCGAGGACTCGCTGGCGCTCTTCGGCTTTGCCTCTGAGGAGGAGCGCGATCTCTTCCTGCAGCTCGTCTCGGTCGGCGGGGTCGGCCCAAAAGTCGCGATCGCCGTGCTCTCCGGTGGTCCGGCGCGCGAACTGCTGCGGGCGATCGCCGCCGGCGACGCGAAACGCTTCCAGGCCGCGCCGGGGATCGGCAAGCGCACCGCCGAGCGGATCATCGTCGAGCTGCGCGAGAAGGTGACCGGAGCGCTCGAGGATGAGGTCGCGCTTGCCGCTGGGGACGGCGACCCGCGGGCACTCGCCCGCGATGGCCTGGTCAACCTCGGCTACCAGCCGCTGGAAGCCGAGCAGCTGCTCGAAGGGATCGACGGCGGTGACGCCGAGGAGCTCCTGGCGACGGCGCTGCGCAAGGCCGGAGGAAGGGCATGACCGCTGAGCCAATAAGAACCCCGGGCGTCGAAGGTGCGCCCGCCGCCCCGGGACGCGGGAGCGAGAGCCAGTCCTTGGCTGATTTTTCTGGCTCTCGCGGGAGCAGAGGTAGCGGCGGCGATGCCCGCGTCCACGACGCCGGTGCCGACCCGCCCGACGAGGATCTCGACCGCTCGCTTCGACCGCTGACATTAAGCGACTTCGTCAACCAGGAGCAGGTCACCGATCAGCTGGCGATCTTCATCGAGGCGGCGCGAGGCCGCGGCGAGCCGCTCGACCACGTCCTGCTCGCCGGGCCGCCCGGGCTCGGCAAGACCTCGCTGGCCCACATCGTCGCCGCCGAGATGGAGGTGCCGCTGGTCCAGACCGCCGGCCCGGCGCTGGAGCGCAAGGCCGACGTCGCCTCCTTCCTCACCTCCCTGGAGCCGGGCAGCGTCTTCTTCGTCGATGAGATCCATCGCCTCGGCCGGGCGGTAGAGGAGACGCTCTATCCGGCGATGGAGGACGGCGAGCTGCCGGTTGTGCTCGGCCAGGGCGCCGGCGCCCGCACTGTCACCTTGCCGCTGCCGCCGTTCACGCTGATCGGGGCAACCACCCGCGCCGGGTTGCTGACGACGCCGCTGCGCGACCGCTTCGGGGTCAGCCACCGGCTCGAGCACTACACCCCGGAGCACCTGGCCCAGATCGTCATGCGCTCGGCCGGCATCCTCGAGGTCGAAATCGACGCCGAGGGCGCCCATGCGATCGCCTCGCGCTCACGCGGCACCCCGCGTGTGGCCAACCGGCTGCTCAAGCGCGTGCGCGACTTTGCCCAGGTCAAGGGCAGCGGCCGGGTCGACGCCGAGGTCGCCGCGGCGGGCCTGGAGATGCTCGAGGTCGACGCCGGCGGGCTCGACCGCAGCGACCGCAACCTGCTCGACACGATCGCCGGCAAGTTTGGCGGCGGCCCGGTCGGGCTTTCGACCCTGGCCGTTGCGATCGGCGAGGAGCAGGACACGATCGAAGATGTACTCGAGCCCTATCTGCTCCAGGAGGGCTTGCTGAAGCGAACTCCGCGGGGTCGTGTGCTGACTGAGCGGGCCTACGAGCACCTCGGGCTGCCCGTGCCCAAGGAAGCGCACAGTCTGTTCTGAACACAGTCTCAGTAACCTGAGCGCGGGATGCCTTTCTTCATCTGCCCCAACTGCGGGAACAGGGAGCTGAGCGCCGACCGGACGGCCGGTTTCAGCGCGCGGCCGAAGGGCTGCTCGAAGTGCGGTTTCGGCTTCGTCTTCGAGCTGCTCGACGACTACTACCCGGCGCCCAACGCGGCCTTCTTCGTCTGCGACCAGCAGGCGCGGGTGATCGATGCCGGCCGCGGTAGCTTCGAGCTGACCGGGCTCACCGACGAGGACGTGATCGGTCGCCCGGTGAAAGAAGTGCTGGGCCTGGAATGGCGGCAGGCAGGCGACAACGGCGACCCGATCGACACCTCGCTGGAGTGGGGCGTGCGCTCGCTCGGGAAAAAGGTCTCGGTCAACGCCGAGGGCGATCTGCCTGCGGAGGCGGTTGCGGACGTCTTTCCAGCCTACGACGACGACGGCGGCCTGCTGATCGTCCTGACGCCGGAGAGCTGACGGATGAAGCGGCGCCGTAATCTCTTCGTGCTGCTCTTTGTCTTCGTCCTGATCGTGCTCTCGGCGCTGGTTGTAGCGAAAGAGCCGACCAAACTCGGCCTCGACCTGAAGGGCGGCGTCGAACTCGTCTACCAGGGCACGCCGACCGGGCAGGTGCAGGAAGTCAGCGGCGAAGACATCGACCGCTCGATCGAGATCATCCGCGAACGGATCGACAAGCTGGGCGTCGCCGAGCCCGAGGTCTCCCGTCTCGGCACGGCCGAGATCTCGGTCAGCCTGCCCGACGTCACCAATGCCCAGCGGGCGATCGACCAGGTCGGCACGACGGCGCAGCTGCACTTCTACGACTGGGAACCGAACCTGATCGGGCGCGAGAAGACGATCGGCGGCAACCCGGGCCGCGAACCGCCGGCGAAAGCGATCGAAGAAGCAAACGAAGAATGGAAAGCGGCGGGGCGCAGCACCTCCGAACAGAAAAACCAGCAGCTGATCTTCTCGGGAGCCTTCCCGACCGCCTACGCGGCCGTGCAGCTTGCCTCCGAACAGAAGCCGGTGCGCCCCTGCGACGAATGCTCGACCAGCAAGCCGCGCTACTACCTGTTCGACGGCAGCAGCCGCCAACACAAACTGCTTGCCGGGCCGGAGTTCTCCAAGGAAGACCTCTTCCTCAGCGCCACCGGGGAGCAGCGGCCCAAAAAGAAGGAGTGCAAGGACGGTGAGGTCGGCAACTGCCAGATCCTGCTCACGGTGCCGCCGGGGACGGTGGTCGTCTCCGAGCAGCCCTCCGACTCCAACGGCAAGACACTCACCGACGCCAAGCCGGGCTGGTACGCGCTGAAGGACAATCCGGCACTGTCGGGCACCGACATCACCGATCCGAAGCAGGAATTCGACGAATTCCAGCAACCCAACGTCACGTTCAGCTTCACCGACGATGGGCGCAAGGCTTTCCAGCAGGTGACCCGCCAGATCGCCCAGCGCGGCCAAGCACGTGCGATCGGACCGGCCTCCGGCGAACAGGCCGAACAGCTATCGGGCCGCTTCGCGGTGGTGCTCGACAACCAGGTCAAGACGCGGCCGCTGATCAACTTCGCCGAGAACCCCGACGGGATCGACGGCCGCACCGGCGCGCAGATCTCCGGCGGCTTCACCAGCCCACGGGAAGCGCAGGACATCGCCACCTTCCTGCAGATCGGCTCGCTGCCGATCAACCTCAAACTGATCAGCCAGACGCAGGTCTCGGCGACGCTCGGCAGCCAGGCGCTCGACGCCGGGATCAAGGCGGGGATTATCGGCCTGCTCCTGGTCGCCCTCTTCCTGCTCGTCTTCTACCGCTTCCTCGGCCTGATCGCGGTGCTCGCCCTCTGCGCTTACGGGGTGATCTTCTTCGCCCTGATCAAACTGATCCCGATCACGCTCACCCTGCCGGGCATCGCCGGGTTGGTGCTGACGATCGGTGTCGCCGCTGACTCGAACATCGTCATCTTCGAGCGGATCAAGGAGGAGGTTCGTGCCGGGCGGCCGATGGCCGCCGCGATCGCCGCCGGCTACCGGCGCGGGATCGGCACGATCATCGACGCCAACGTCGTCACCCTGCTGACCGCCTTCATCCTCTTCGTCCTGGCTACCGCCGGGGTCAAGGGCTTCGCCTTCGTGCTCGGCGTCGGCACGATCGTCTCGCTGCTGACCGCGGTCGTCTTCACACAGGCGCTGCTGCTGAGCATGAGCCGCTCGCGCCTCCTGCGCTCGCCGAGCGTGCTCGGCGCCTCGGGCGACGCGCGGGTGCGATGGCACTTCGACTTCATGGGGGCGAGCCGCTGGTTTTTCTCCATCTCGGGAGTGATCCTCGTCGTCGGCGCCCTGGCGCTCGCCACCCAGCAGCTCAATTTCGGCATCGACTTCGAGTCGGGCACGCGGATCACCGCAGCGCTGCAACAGCCGACCGACGAGGAAGGCGTGCGCGAGACGCTCGGCGCGGCCGGGATCGACGGCGAGGAGATCCAGCAGGTAACCGACCCCGAATTCGGCGACAACGTCTTCCAGATCCAGACCCGGCAGCTGCGCCCGAACCGGGTCGCGGAGGCCGAGGACGCGCTCGCGGGGGAGTTCGGCGTGGTCGAAAACGGCTTCGACAGCACCAGCGTCGGGCCGACCTTCGGCCAGCAGGTCGCCGACAGCGCCCTGAAAGCGCTGATCTTCTCGCTGCTGATCATCTGCGCCTACGTCGCCTTCCGCTTCGACCCGAAATTCGCCGTGCCGGTGCTGATCGCGATCTTCCACGACATCCTGATCACCGGTGGCGTCTACTCCCTGACCGGGAAAGAGGTGACGAGCGGTACGGTCGCCGCCTTCCTCACCATCCTCGGTTACTCGCTCTACGACACGATCATCGTCTTCGACCGGATCCGCGAGAACATCCCGCGGATGCCGCGCGCCGCCTTCTCGCAGATCGTCAACCGCTCGATGAGCGAGGTGCTGACCCGTTCGCTGGCGACCACCTTCTCGACCCTGCTCGCGGTCGTCTCGCTGCTGATCTTCGGCGGCGCCACCCTGCAGGACTTCGCCTTCGCGATGATGATCGGGATCATCTCCGGCACCTACTCTTCGATCTTCATCGCCTCGCCGGTGCTGACCGCGTGGAAGGAACGCGAGCCCGGCTTCGCCCGCCGACGCGAACGGATCGCGGAGGCCGGGGGGATCGTGCCGGCCTACGCCGACGAGGTGGCGCTGGCCCGGCTGGGCGACGACACCGAGACCGACGAGGAGATCGAGGCGAAGCTCGCTCCGGTCGCGGCCGCCGAGCCCTCTGCCGGCAACGGCGGCGATCCCGCCGCTGAAGAGGCGCCCGCTGGCGAGCCCGACCCGGCCGACGAAGCGCGCCGCGAGCGCAACGAGAAACGGCGCGAACGGCGCCAGAAACGCCGCAAGCACGGGAGGAATCGCTGATGGCGCTGCTCGTCTGGTTCACCATGGGAATCGCCCTCTGGCACTTCACCGTCTTCCTGCCCGATCGCTTCTGGCAGGGCATCGTCGGCGCCTTCCTCGGCGCCACGCTGGGCGCGGTCGTCTTCGGCGGCATCGTCGCGCTCGCCGCCGGACAGGACCTCGGCAGCACCGACGTCGGCACCGCCCTGATCGCCATACCGGGCACCGCGATCGGCCTCGCGGTGGTCTGGGCGATCGGCATCCGCGCGGAAGAAGCGGCCTGATGTCAGCCTGAATCCGTCCCGGCGGGTTTCTAGCCTGGCTGGATGGCGGAGACGATCCAGGCGTACAGGGCCGAGCCGTACTCCTATGCGGAGGCGCGGGCGCTTGCCGACGAGCTCGGCCTGAGCGAGCCGGTCGCGGTCACGCTGGTCCGGCGCGGCTACCGCACGCCGGAGGCCGCGCGCGCCTTCCTCGCCGCGGAAGAGGCGCATTCGCCGGGGGAGTTCCGCTCGATGGCTTCGGTCGTCGAGCTGATCTCGACCGCGATCGACCAGGGCGCAGGCATCACCGTCCACGGCGACTTCGACGTCGACGGCGTCTGCGCGACCACGATCCTCGTCTCGACCCTGCGAGAGCTGGGTGCAAAATGCGACTGGCTGATCCCGGACCGGATGGCCGACGGCTACGGGCTGTCGGCCGGCAACGTCGAAAAGCTCGCCGAGCGCGGGACCGAGCTGCTGATCACGGTGGATTGCGGGATCACCTCGGTGGACGAGGTGGCGCTGGCCAGGTCTCTGGGAGTCGATGTGATCGTCACCGATCACCACCAACCTGGGGATGAGCTGCCGGAATGCCCGATCCTGCATCCGGCTGTCGATGGGTATCCGTTCGAGGAGCTCTGTGGGACGGCGGTGGCCTGGAAGCTGAGTTGTGCGCTGCGGCAGCCCTGTGCGGCGGATCTCGATCTTGTGGCGCTGGCGACCGTGGCTGATGTTGTGCCGCTGGTGGGGGAGAACCGGTCGCTGGTGAGGCGTGGGCTGGCGGAGGTGCGGAGGGCGCGGCGGCCGGGGATTCGGGCTCTGCTGGAGGCTGCGAAGTGTGAGCCGACTGAGGTGGACGAGGGGGATCTGGCCTTTCGGTTGGCGCCGCGGATCAACGCTGCGGGGCGCTTGTACAGGGCCGATGCGGGGGTGGAGCTGTTTCTGACCGATGACGAGGAGCGGGCGACGGAGATCGCGGCGGAGCTGGGTCGGGCCAACAGTGAGCGGCGAGCTACGGAGAGGGAGGTGGATGCCGCAGCCGAGGCGGCGCGGCGAGAGTTGCCCGAGGAGCTCCGTGAGGCGCCGGGGCTGGTGCTCGCGGGCGAGGGCTGGCACCCGGGGGTGATCGGGATCGTCGCTTCGCGGCTGGCGGAGCGGCATCACAAGCCTGTTGTGGTGATCTCGCTCGACGGCGAGGGCGGGGGAAGGGGCTCGGGGCGGAGCATCCCGGGCTTCGATCTGCTGGCGGGGCTCGAGGCCTGCAGCGAGCATCTCGACGGGTTCGGGGGCCATCGGGCCGCCGCGGGGCTGCAGCTGCGGGCGGAGAGCGTCGAGGGGTTTCGGGCCGCCTTTGCGGCCCACGCGGCCTCGGTGCTGAGGCCGGAGGACATGCGGCGGACCGAGCGGATCGATGCGATCGTCGGCGGCGCCGGCCTCGGTCTCGACCTGGCCGAGGAGCTGCAGCAGCTCGCGCCGTTCGGGATGGGCAACCCCGGCGTGCGCCTGCTCGTGCCCTCGGCCCGCGTGCGCGACGTGCGTGCGATGGGCGAAGGCAAGCACGCGCGCTTCAGCCTGCACAGCGGCTCGCACCGGGCGCTCGGGGTGGCCTTCGGCAGGGCCGGGCTGGGCGTGGGGGAGGACGACCCGGTCGACGCCGCGGTGCGGCTCGAGGTCAACCGCTGGAACGGCTCGGTCGAGCCCCGCGTCGTCCTCAGCGAGCTCTATCCGCGCGAGGCCGCCGCGGCCGAGGCCGAAGCCGAGGGGTGGTGGCGCCGCTTCGAGAGCGAGCTGGCCGCCGACCCCGGGCGTTCGCCCTTTGTCGACCTGACCCCGACAAACAGCGAACGCACCGAGGTGCGTCCGCAGAGCTCGCCTGCGGCGGTTGTCGGAGAGCTGGCCTCGAGCGGGGCGGGGGAGGTGCTCGCAGTGGTCGCCTGCTGCGAGCGGCGCTCGGCGCTGGGCGGCGACGGGGTCGTGCTGGCCGATGCGGCGGCCTTCGCGGCCGAGCCCGGGCTCGCCGCCGGCTCTGAGCACGTCGTCTTTGTCGATCCGCCGCAGTTCGAGGGGGTCGAGCATCTGGCGCTGGCGGGGAAGGGGTACGCCCACCTTGCTTGGGGCGAGGCCGAGGCCCGCTTCTCCGCTGCGATGCTCGACCAGCAGCTCGCCCGTCGCGAGACCCTGATCGCGCTCTTCCGCGACCTGCGTGAGGCCGGCGAGGCGAGCGGGAAGGAGCTGCTCTCGGCACTGCGGGGCACCGGCCGTTTCCCTCGCTCTCCCGAGACCGCGGCACGCTGCCTGCGGGTACTGAGCGAGCTCGAGCTGGTGCAGGGCGAGGCCGCAGGAGGTGACGGTGGGCTCAGCGTCGTATCCTCAGGGGGAACGGAACTGGAGCGCTCGGCCGCCTACGGCGCCTACGGCGCTCGCCACCAGGAGGGCCTGCAATACCTCGAACGACGCAACAAGCCGTAGAGCAGCGCGAGCTGATCGCCGACCTCTTCGCCGTGGTCGAGGAGTTCGACTCGGCGCCGGAGATCGACCGCTCGGCGCTGACGCAGGCCTTCGATTTCGCCTGCGACCGTCACGCCGACCAGATGCGCCGCTCCGGCGACGAGTTCATCACCCATCCCGTCGGCGTCGCCCAGATCTGCGCCGGGATGCGGCTCGACACCGAGACGCTCTGCGCGGCGCTGCTCCACGACACGGTCGAGGACACCAGCGCCAGCCTCGAGGAGATCCGCGCCGAGTTCGGCGAGGAGATCGCCCAGCTCGTCGACGGCGTGACCAAGCTGACCGGGATGACCTTCGAGAGCCGCGACGAGCGCCAGGCGGAGAACTACCGCAAGATGATGGTGGCGATGGCCACCGACGTCAGGGTGATCCTGATCAAGCTGGCCGACCGCCTGCACAACATGCGCACGCTCGGCGCGCTGCCCAAGCAGAAGCAGATGTCGAAGTCGCGCGAGACGCTTGAGATATACGCGCCGCTCGCCCACCGGCTCGGTATCCACGCGATCAAATGGGAGCTCGAGGACCTCGCCTTCGCGACCCTGCACCCGCGCAAGTACAAGGAGATCAAGCAGCTGGTCGCACAGCAGCGCGATGAGCGCGAGGTCTACGTCAACCAGGCGGGTGCCTTCCTCGGCGACGAGCTGCAGGCCGTCGGCATCGAGGCCGAGATCTCCGGCCGCGCCAAGCACTTCTACTCGATCTACACGAAGATGACCAAGAAGGGCCGCGAGTTCAACGAGATCTTCGACCTCACGGCGATGCGCGTGATCGTCGGCTCGGTCAAGGACTGCTACGGCGCGATCGGCGTCATCCACTCGCTCTGGAAGCCGCTGCCCGGTCGCTTCAAAGACTTCGTCGCGATGCCCAAGGCCAACATGTACCAGGCGCTGCACACGACGGTGATCGGGCCCGAGGGCAAGCCGCTGGAGATCCAGATCAGGACCCGCGAGATGCATGACCTGGCCGAGTACGGGATCGCCGCCCACGTCGCCTACAAAGAGGGTGGCGGCGCCGACCCCAAGCGCGAGAAGATGACCTGGCTGCGGCAGTTGGTCGAGGCCGAGGGCGAGCAGGACCCGACCGAGTTCCTCGAATCGCTCAAGGTCGACCTGTTCGAGGACGAGGTCTTCGTCTTCACGCCGAAGGGCGAGGTCAAGAACCTCTCCGCGGGCTCGACCCCACTCGACTTCGCCTATGCGGTGCATACCGACGTCGGCCACCGCTGCGTCGGCGCCAAGGTCAACGGCTCAATCGTGCCGCTGCACTACCAGCTGCGCTCGGGCGACATCGTCGAGGTGCTGACGGCGAAGCAGAACCGAGGCCCCTCGCGCGACTGGCTGAAACTCGTGCGGACGAGCCGCGCCCGCAACAAGATTCGCGCCTTCTTCAAACAGGAAAGGCGTGAGGGCGCCGAGCAGAAGGGCCGTGACGCGCTCGAGGAGGCGCTGCGCAAGCGCGGCCTGCCGATGCAGAAGCTGGTGATGTCACCGCTGCTCGCCCAGGTGATCAAGGAGATGGGGTTCCGCAAGGCGACCGAGTTCTACATTGCCCTCGGCCAGGGCAAGATCGGCACCAAGGCGGTCGCCAACAAGCTGATGCAGAGGCTCAAAGAGGGCGAGGCGGTGGAGGAGGAGGCGCCGGTCGGGCTCGAGGGCCCGCGCGAGGACACCGCGCGGCGCACCAAGGACGCCTCCAACTACGGGATCCGGGTCAAGGGGGCCGAGAACGTCGCCGTGCGGCTGGCCAAGTGCTGCCGGCCGGTGCCCGGCGACACGATCGCCGGCTACGTCTCGCTCGGGCGCGGAATCACGATTCACCGGGCCGATTGCAAGAACGTCAAGGCGCTGATGAAGTCGCCGGAACGCTTCGTCGAGGTCGCCTGGGAGGGCGAGAACGAGTCCTCCTACAAGGTCGAACTGCAGATCGACGCCTACGACCGCACCCGCCTGCTCGAGGACCTTTCACGCACTTTCTCCGAGGCCGGGATCAACATCCTCGGGGCGAGTTGCATGACCAAGCACCCGATGGTGAAAAACCGCTTCGTCGTCGAGGTCGGCGACACCGAGCAGCTCAAGCAGTGCATCTCCCGCCTGCGCAACGTCGAGGCGGTCTTCGACGCTTACCGGATTACTCCGACCAGCTGATCAGGCGATCACGGTCAACGCGCCGGGGGTGACGCTGAGCTCGAGCCGGGTGCGCTCGCCGATGTAGTCGCCGTCGACCTGGACGGGGAAGGGCCGGAGAATGCCGTCCCTGGTCTCGGAGAGGGAGGCGATCGTCGCCTCGCTCACGCCCTCGAAGTGGTCGATCTGGCGGTGGCGTGCCGCCGGTCGCGCCTCGCTGAACAGGCGCGGGATCAGGGTCGGCATGTCGCGCTGGGCGGCGCGCTTGAGTACGCCAAGCGAGAGCGTGCCGTCGTCGATCTCGACGCCCTCGCAGACGCGGATCGGGCGGCTCGCGAAGTAGGTGAAGGGGTCGGAGTTCTGAGCGAGCGCTGTGACCCCCTCGACGGTCTCGCCCTTCACCGCGACCCGCAACCGCACCGGTTTGACCATGTACTGGCGGTAAAAGGCCGAGACCGCGGCCCAGGTGTAGTAGTAGGGCCCGGCGCGCGACTTCAGCCGCGGGTGGGCGTCGACCCGTTTGACCACGGTGGCGTCGATGCCGACACCGCAGGAGAAGACGAAGTGGCGCTCGTCGACCGTGCCGAGGTCGATCCGCCGCGGTGCCCAATCGTCGACCAGGGCGAGCAGGTGCTCGGTCGCGTCGACGACGTCGTTGGGGATGCCGAGCGTGCGGCAGACGACGTTGGTGGAGCCGCCGGGAAGGACCGAGACCGGGACATCGGTTCCTGCGAGGCCGTTGGCGACCTCGTTGAGCGTGCCGTCGCCGCCGAAGGCGACGACAACGTCGTAGCCGTGGTCGCGCACCTCGCGGCCGATCTCGGTGGCGTGGTTCTGGGCCTCCGTGGCGACGGTCTCGACCTCGAAGCGCCCCTGCAGGGCGTAGACCACCAGGTTCTTGAGCCGCTTGGAGACCGTCGTCGCGTACGGGTTGACGATCAGCAGCATCCGCTTCTTACCGCTGCGCCTACCCGGTCGCCTCATAGCGGATCACCTCCCCGTCCTCGACTTCCCGCACGCGCCCCTCGTTGAGCAGCAGGTCGGCGTGACCGATTACCTCCGAGAGGGTGAGGAAGGCCTGGGTGACGGCGACGTTGCCCCAGATCGCCTGGGCGATCTCGTAGCCGCTGCGGGGCCGCTCGGCGATCAGGTCGTAGATCTTCTCCTTGCGCCGCTCGTGCTTGGCGAGGCGGTCGTCGATCAGGGCGACGTGATCGACGATCGGCTCGCCGTGGCCCGAGAGGACGATCTCGGCCGGCATCTCGCGCGTCGCCTTCATCGACTCGATGTAGGTGACGAGCGCCTGCGTGCGCCGCGAGGAGCCGTCGAGCGGGCGGGAGATCAGCGGGTTGGATGAGATGTGCGCAATCAGGTGGTCGGCGGCGATCAGGATCCGTCGCTGCTCGTCCCAGAAGACCGTGTCGGAGGGGCTGTGACCGGGCCGGTGCAGAACCTGCAGGGAGCGGTCGCGGAAGGGGAGCTCCTCGCCGTCGCTCAGGGGCTTCGTCACCGCGGCCTTGGCGCCCCAGCCGCGGAAGCTGCGCGAGACGCTCTGCAGGGCGAAGGCGACCTCCTGGGGGATGCCGTTGCGCAGCATCAGCTCGACCGCGAACTCGTCCTCGCGCTCGGATTCCTCCCCGAAGCTCGCCAGTCGCTCCGCGGCGAGGTCGAGCGCCGCCACCTCGGCGCCGGAGTGCTCGACGACGATCTCGACCAGGCCGAGGTGGTCGATGTGCTGGTGGGTGAGGATGACCAGTTCGAGGTCGTCGATTGAGTGGCCGCGCCGGCCGAGCTGACCCTGCAGCTCGTCAAGCGCTTTTCCCGAGTTGGGGCCGGTATCGATCAGGGTCAGCGGCTCGTCCTCGAGCAGGTAGCAGTTGACCCGCCCAACCGCGAAAGGGGTGGGGATGCGGAGCCGGTGGATGCCGGCCAGCGCGGCCTGCTCGAGCGCCTCCTCCGGCGTCAGCATCGCCGCCTCCTCTGCCCCCACAATCCCAGGAAAGAATCAGATAGGGACTTGAGATTGTTCCCGCGTCCGGGGGCGGCGGACCTACCCACGGATGAGTGCAAGGATCTCATCCCTTTTTGCCTCCATGTCGTCGCGCGAGACCAGCGACTCGAGGTTGAGCCGCAGCAGCGGCTCGGTGTTGGAGGGGCGCACGTTGAAGTGCCAGTCCGGATAGTCGACCGAGACCCCGTCAAGGGTGGTCAGCTCGCCGTCGGAGAAGCGTGCGGCGATCTCCTCCATCTTCGCCTCTTGGTCGCCGACCTCGGAGTTGATCTCGCCGGAGATGAAGTAGCGCGAGCGGAACTCGGCCATCAGCTCGGCCAGCGAGCGACCGTCCTTGGACAGCAGCTCGAGCATCAGCAGCGCCGGGATCGTGCCAGAGTCGGCGCACCAGAAGTCGCGGAAGTAGTAGTGGCCGGAAACCTCGCCGCCGAAGACGGCGCTCTCCTCGCGCATGCGCAGCTTGAAGAAGGCGTGGCCGACGCGCGAGACGTCGGAGCGGCCGCCGTCGGCGGCGACCAGGTCCGGCACGGCCCGGCTCGAGCGCGGGTCGTAGAGGATCGTCGCGCCGGGGTTCTTGGCCAGCGCCGCGCGGGCGAGCAGGGCGCAGACGAAGTCGCCGTCGCAGAAGCTGCCCTCGCCGTCGATGAAGAAGCAGCGGTCGGCGTCGCCGTCCCAAGCGATGCCGAGGTCGGCGCCGGCGCCGCGCACGCGCTCTTCGATCAGCTTGCGGTTCTCCTCCAGCAGCGGGTTCGGCTCGTGGTCGGGGAACTCGCCGTCGGGTTCGAAGTACATCTGCTCGAGGTCGAGCCCGAGCTGCTCGAGGATCGGACCGACCATCGGGCCGGCCATCCCGTTGCCGCCGTCGACGACGACCTTGAGCGGCTCGACCGCGCTCGGGTCGATGAAGGAGAGCGCGTGCTCGCGGTACTCCGCCCAGATATCGACCTCTTCGAAGGAGCCGCCGCCGGAGGCGGAGCCGAGCCCGGCTTCGATCTCGCGCCGCACGTCGCCGATGCCGGCGTCGCCGGAGAGCGCCAGCGCCCCCTCGCGGACCAGCTTGACCCCGGTGTAGGCCTTGGGGTTGTGTGAGGCGGTGACCATCGCGCCGCCGTCGAGCTCACGCGAGCCGACCAGGTGGTAGAGCATCTCGGTCGGCACCATGCCTGCGTCGAGCACGGTCGCGCCCTCGAAGATCAGGCCGTCGCGCAGCGCCGCCGCCATCGCCGGCGCGGTCAGGCGCATGTCGCGGCCGAGGCCGACGCGCAACTCGCTCGGCTGCTTGCCGCGCAGGCGGGCGAGCACGCGGGCGAAGGCGCGGCCGATCGCCAGCGCCGTCGTCTCGTCCATCTGCTTGCCGTGCAGGCCGCGGATGTCGTAGGCCTTGAAGATATCCGGTGGCGCCAGCGGCGCGGTCTCGCTCATCTCAGAACGCTCCTTTCAGCGCCTCGAGGCTCTGCTCGAGCGTCTGCGGCATCACTTTTGTGTCGGCGATCACGGGCATGAAGTTGGTGTCTCCACCCCAGCGCGGGACGACGTGCAGGTGGATGTGGTGCTCGACCCCGGCGCCGGCGACGCGGCCCTGGTTGAAGCCGACGTTGTAGCCGTGCGGGTCGTAGACCGCTTCGAGCCGGCTCATCGCCCGCTGCGCCAACGCCATCATCTCCGCCGTGGCCTCAGTGGACAGGTCCTGGATGCGGCCGATGTGCCCGTAGGGGGCGACCATCAGGTGGCCGTTGGTGTAGGGGAAGAGGTTGAGGATCACGAAACAGTGTTCGCCGCGGTGGACGATCAGGTTCGCGTCATCGTCGTTCTGCTCCGGCTTGGCGCAGAAGATGCACTCGTCCTCGTTGTCCTTGGACGCGTCCTTCACGTAGGCGAGGCGCCAGGGCGCCCAGATCCGAAAGTTGGCCACAGGGGCGGCAGGCTATAGCCAGTTGCGCTTGCGGAAGTACGCGACCATCGCTCCGAACATGACCAGCATCGCGCCGACGATGACGTAGAAGTCGACCTCGTCCCCCTCGCCCGGCACGCCGACGTTCATCCCCCAGATGCTTGCGATCAGGGTCAGCGGCAGGACGATGACGCTGATCGAGGTGAGCACGCGGAGGATGTCGTTGACCCGGTGGGAGATCACCGACTCGTTGGTCTCGGCCAGCGAATCGACCACCTCCTTGTAATTTTCCAGCATGTCCCAGATGCGCTCGTGGGCGTCGACGATGTCGTCGAAGTAGATCTCGAGGTCGAGGTCGGTTGCGAGGTAGCGCTGCTTGACTTTCTCCAGGTCGCGCAGGACAGGGCGCTGCGGGCGGATCACCTTGCGGAAGTTGATGATCTCCTGCTTGACATTGGAGATGTCGCGCACGACCTCCTCCGAGCGGCCCTCGAAGATGTCGTCCTCGAGCGCGTCGAGCTTGTTGCCGATCTTGCGGAGCATCGGGAAGCAGTAGTCGAAGCTGTCGTCGACGAGCCGGTAGAGCAGGTAGCCGGAGCCGCGTGCGAAGAGCTGCTCGCGCAGCTCCTCCTTGGCCCGGCAGCGCTCGAACAGGTACTCGACCGGCTGCAGCGGCTGGTTCGGGATCGTGACCACGTAGCCGGGGCCGACGAAGAGGTCGAGCTCACCGGTTCCCAGCCGGCCCGCGGCCGGGTCGAAGATCGGAAAGTGCAGGACGATGAAGAGGTAGTCGTCGTAGACGTCGATCTTCGGCCGCTGGTTGCGCGAGAGCACGTCCTCGAGGTCGAGCGCGTGGAACTCGAAGTTCTGCTCAAGCCAGGTCCGCTCCAGGGCGCCCGGATGCTCGATGTTGACCCAGCGCAGGCCGGCCGCGTCGACCTGCTCGACGTTCGGCGTCTGCGGCTCAGGCTGCGGGGAGGTCGAGCCGAGCGCGTCGCGCCGACCAGACCGTCGCAACCGCGGTTTCGGAAGGTTCGGCATCGTTCGGGCTCGTCGTCTCGTTCGGCATGGCGGCGATGGTACCCTTCCTTGCGTACATAAGCGCCACATCTAGAGGGGTGGAGGGACTGGCCCGCAGAAGCCCCGGCAACCGCCCCGGACCTTTTGGTTCGGGAGAGGTGCCAACTCCAGCAGATCGATAGGGGATCTGGAAGATGTGGGGAAGACGTCCGATCGGACCTCTGCCCCACAAGGCGGAGGTTTTTTTCTAGGCAAAGAAAGGAAACGGTCGGATGTCAGTCGAGAGTTTGAGGTGCAAGGAGTGCGGGGAGGCCTATGAGCTAGGCGCGAGCTACGCCTGCGAGCGCTGCTTCGGCCCGCTCGAAGTCCGCTACGACCACTCCGGCCTCGACGCGGCCGAGGTCAAGCGCCGCATCCAGGCGGGCTCGCAGGGGATCTGGCGCTACGCCGACTTCCTGCCCTTCACCGGCCGCCCGCAGGACCCGCTCGAGCCCGGCCTGACCCCGCTGGTCAAGGCCGACCGCCTCGCCGAGCGACTCGGCCTCGAGGCCGAGGTCTGGGTCAAGAACGACGCCGCCAACCCGACCCACTCGTTCAAGGACCGCGTCGTCGCGGTCGCCGTGGCGAAGGCGCAGGAGCTCGGCTTCAAGACCGTCGCCTGCGCCTCGACCGGCAACCTCGCCAACGCCGTCGCCGCCCACGCCGCGGCAGCCGGCCTGGAGTCCTACGTGCTGGTCCCCGCCAACCTCGAGGAACAGAAGCTGCTCGCCACGGGGATCTACGGCACCAACCTGGTCGGCGTGCGCGGCAACTACGACGACGTCAACCGGCTCTGCACGCAGCTCGCCGAAACGCGACCCTGGGCCTTCGTCAACGTCAACCTGCGCCCCTACTACGCCGAGGGCTCGAAGACGCTCGCCTACGAGACAGCCGAGCAGCTCGGCTGGGAGTTGCCCGACCGGGTGGTCTGCCCGATCGCCTCCGGCTCGCTCTTCACCAAGGTCGCGCGCGGCTTTGAGGAGTGGACCGAGCTGGGCCTCGTCTCGGGCGAGCAGCCGGTCTTCAACGGCGCCCAGGCGCAGGGCTGCAGCCCTGTGGCGACCGCCTTCGCCGAAGGCTGGGACGTGTGCAAGCCGCAGAAGCCGGAGACGATCGCCAAGAGCCTCGCGATCGGCGACCCTGCCGATGGGCCCTACGCGGTCGAGCAGGCGCGGAGCAGCGGCGGCGCGATCGACTCAGTTGACGACGAGGAGATCCGGGCCGGCATCCGCCTGCTCGCCGAGACGACCGGGATCTTCACCGAGACCGCCGGCGGGGTCACGGTCGGCGTCTTGGCCAAGCTCGCCGAGCGCGGCGACATCGGCGCCGGCGAGCGCATCGTCCTCTACATCACCGGCGAGGGCTTGAAGACGCTCGACGCGACCCGCGATAGTTTCCAGATGCACGAGATCGATTCCGATCTCGACAGCTTCGAGTCCGAGTTCGATCACCAGGAGGTAGTCGCCTGATGGCAGTCACCGTGAAGATCCCGACCCAGCTGCGCGCCGCGACCGGCGGCGACGCCGAGGTGGAGGTTTCCGGCGCGACCGTGGGCGAGGTGCTCGACGCGGTTTTCGACGCCCACGGCGACCTGCGCGAGCGGATCACCCAGGACGGCGACCTGCGCCGCTTCGTCAACGTCTACGTCAGCGGCGAGGACATCCGCTTCCAGCAGGGCCTCGACACCGTGGTCGGCGAGAGCGACGAGGTCACGATTTTGCCTGCTGTCGCAGGTGGCTAAACCGCCCGTCGTCGTCCTCTGTGGCGGCCGGGGCACGCGTCTGCGCGAGCGGACCGAGTCCGTGCCGAAGGCGTTGGTCGAGATCGGCGGCCGGCCGATTCTCTGGCACGTGATCTCGATCTATATCGCCCAGGGATTTCGATCGTTCCTGCTCGCAACCGGTTATCTGGGTGAGGCGGTCGAGGAGTTCGTCGCCACCGAGGGCTGGCCCGAGGGAGTCGAGGTCAAGTGCGTCGACACCGGCCTCGACACGCCGACCGGTGGGCGGATCGCGGCGCTGAGGGAGAGGCTGGACGGCTCGACCTTCTGCGCGACCTACGCCGACGGGGTCGCCGACCTCGACCTCGGCGCGTTGCTCGAATTCCACCGCGGCCACGGCGAGGCGGCGACGATGACGGTCGTGCGGCCGCACCTGCAGTGGGGGGTCGCGGAGCTGGGCAAGGACGGTCGGGTCGAGGGCTTTGTCGAGAAGCCGCGCAGCGAGCACTGGATCAATGGCGGCTTCTTCTGCTTCGAGCCGGGCGCGCTCGCCTATCTGGAGCCCGACAGCGTGCTCGAGCGCGAGCCGCTGGCACGGCTCGCAGCAGAGGGCCAGCTAGGCGCGTACAGGCACGAGGGCTTCTGGGACTGCATGGACACCTACAAGGACGCGGTCGTGCTCAACGACCTCTGGGAAGCCGGCGAGGCCCCCTGGTGAAGGCCCTGGTCAGCGGTGCGCACGGGTTCGTCGGCTCACACCTTGCGCGGGCGCTGCTCGAGCGCGGCGAGGAGGTGCGGGTGCTCGACCGCCCGGCACCGCGACTGGCCGACGTCGGCGGCGAGCGGCTCTCCGGGCTCGACCTGCTCGGCATCCGCGACCAGGTCGAGCTGGTTGAGGCCGACCTGCGCGAGGCCGAGGCCGTCGCCGGCGCGGTCGCCGGAGTCGACTCCGTCTTCCACCTCGCCGCACAGACGATCGTCGGGGTCGCGCGCGAATCGCCGCTGGAGACCTTCGAGGTCAACGTGCGCGGCGCCTGGAACGTGTTCGAGGCCTGCCGCGAGCATTCGGTCGAGCGCGTCGTCTTCGCCTCCTCCGACAAGGCCTACGGGACGAGCCCGGAGCTGCCCTACCGCGAGGACTTCGCCCTGCGCGCCGCCTTCCCCTACGACGCCAGCAAGGCGGCCGCTGACACGATCGCGCGCAGCTACGCCAACGCCTACGGCATGCCGCTGGCGGTGACCCGCTTCGCCAACGTCTACGGCGGCGGCGACCTCAACTTCTCGCGGTTGATCCCGGAGACCGTCGTCGCCCTGCTCGACGGGCGCGCTCCGATCATCCGCTCCGACGGCAGCCCCGAGCGCGACTTCCTCCACGTCGACGACGCCGTCTCCGCCTACCTGGCGATCGCCGCCGCGCTCGACGACGGGACCGCGGTGGGGGAGGCCTTCAATGCCGGCGGCGAGCGGCCGCACCCGGTGCGCGAGGTGGTCGAGCTGATCGCCGTCGCCGCCGGTGCGGGGATCGAGCCCGACTTTCAGGGCGAGGGCAACCCCGACGGCGAGATCGACCGCCAGTTCGTCGACTCGACCAAGCTGCGCGAGCTGACCGGCTGGCGGCCCGCGGTCAGCCTCGAGGACGGCCTGCGTCGCACGCTCGAGTGGTACCGCGAGCATCCAGAGGCACGGCCTGCCAAGGCGGCGGCATAGCCATGTGCGGGCGCTTCACGGTTACGGCCAAGAACACGAAGACGATCGCCGACCGCTTCCAGGTCGAGCTCGAACGCTCGCTCGAGCACAACTCCGCGGGTGAGGCGCCGCCGCCCTCGAAGGAGCGCGAGAAGAAGGCTGAGGCGGGTCTTGGGCGCTTCAACGTCGCGCCGACCCAGGAGGTGCTGACGGTCCGCTCGTCACCGGACCCTGAGGAGGCCGCCGCGGGCGAGCGCGAGGCGCGGCTGATGCGCTGGGGGCTGGTGCCGCGCTGGGCCAAGGACCTCAAGGTCGGCTACCGGATGATCAACGCCAAAGCCGAGAACCTCGACTCGAGCCGCGCCTACGCCCCACTGGTCGGCAAGTTCCGCCACCGCTGCCTGATCGTCGCCGACGGCTTCTACGAGTGGATGGTGGCCGAGGATCCGAAGCAGCCGCGCCAACCGTGGCGCTTCACCGTCGACGGCGGCGAGCCCTTTGCCTTCGCCGGGATCTGCACCCGCAAGCAGTGGGAGGACCCGGAGGATCGTGGATTCGAGGACGGCTGGCTCTACAGCTGCACGATCGTCACGACGACACCCAACGACGTCGTCGCCAAGGTGCACGACCGGATGCCGGCGATCCTGCCCAGCCCGGAGGCCGAGGCGGCCTGGCTGCGGCCAGACCTCGGCGCCGAGGATGCGATCGCGCTGTGCGGGCCGTTGCCCGCCGCACGCATGCAGGGAACGCCGGCCAACCCGAAGCTGAACAAGGTCGGCAAGGGCAGCGAGGGGCCAGAGCTGCTGATTGCGCCGTAGGGCGTGTTTAGAAGGAGCCGGCGGTGCGCACGGTGGCCGCGCCGTCGCTGTTCTCCAGCGTGCAGGAGATCTTCGCCGCGGCTGGGCCGGTGGTGCGCCAGAAGGAGGCGAAGCCGAGCCGCAGCGGCTCGGCCGGGCGGCCCTCCGGCAGGCCCCACTGCCACTGCATCAGCCTGGGGTTGTAGGTGTCCCAACTGACGACGACGCCTTTGAGGTCGGTGAAGGTCGGGAAGGCGTCCTCGAATTCCAGCGAGGCGTATTCGGCGCCCCGGGAGGGGAACCTGATGCCGACGCTGCCCGGCACGTCCTGCTTGGTCAGGTTGTAATCGCCGCTGGAGCGGGGGAAGGCCCCGCGGCTGTTCACGGTCCGGCCGAGCTCCGCCCGCGGACCGCCGCGCATCTGGCAGCGCACCCGCGCCTGGCCGACGGCCGAGCCGGCGTCGATCGTCAGCTCCGCGCTAACGCGGTAGATGCGCTCGGCGTTGACGTTGCCTTCGGTCACCCGCAGGCCGCCCTCCCCGAGTCGCATCGAGCCGCCGCCCGGGATCGCCGCCGGAGGCGAGTCGGGGATCGGCTTCGAGCGAATCCATTCGACTTCGACCGACGACCCGCCGACCGAGTCCGTCGCCAGCACAGCGGCCGCGAGAGTCGCGATCAGCCCGACCACGACGACGATGACCGCCCCCCGCGGCGGCCGGGTTTGCGTAATCGCATCCATCGACGCGCCCGGCAGGATTCGAACCTGCGGCCTCTTCCTCCGGAGGGAAGCGCTCTATCCAGCTGAGCTACGGGCGCTCGGCAACCAGCTTATCCTCGCGGGCAATGGATCTCTCGGTCGCCTTTCTCGGCACGGGTGGCGCTGTGCCTTCGGCGCGGCGCAACACGGCCGGCGTGCTGATTGCGCGCGGCGGGGAACGGCTGCTGTTCGACTGCGGCGAGGGGACGCAGCGGCAGATGCAGCGCTCGCTGGGGCTGGTCCAGGTCGACGCGATCTACTTCACCCACTTCCACGCCGACCACTTCCTCGGCCTGCCCGGGCTGCTCAAGACCTACGACCTGACCGAGCGCGAGCGGCCGCTGACGATCTACGGCCCGCGCGGACTGCGCGACCTGATCGCCAGCCTCGGTCGTGTGATCGGCCGTGTCGACTACCAGCTCGAGCTGGTCGAGATCGAGCCCGGCGATGCCGTTCCGCTGGACGGCGCCGAGTTACGCGCCTTCCAGGTCGAGCACAGCGTGCGCGCCAACGGCTATGCGTTGGTCGAGTCCGAGCGTCCGGGTCGCTTCGACCTCGAGGCCGCGCAGCGACTCGGCGTGCAGGAAGGGCCGGACTTCGCCGCCCTGCAGCGGGGCGAGGCCGTGCAGGGAGCCGCCGGGCCGGTCGAGCCCGGCCAGGTGGTGGGAGAGTCGCGAGCCGGGCGCACCGTCGCGATCACCGGCGACACCGCCCCCTGTGCAGCGACGGTCGAGGCGGCGCGTGGCGCCGAGCTGCTGATCCACGATGCGAGCTTCTCCGAGGAGGAGGCGCAGCGCGCGGCCGACACCGGCCACTCGACCGTCGGCCAGGCCGCCGCGGTCGCCCGTGAGGCGGAGGTCGAGCTGCTTGCCCTCGTCCACATCTCCTCGCGCTACCACGTCGGCAAAGTGCTGGAGGAGGCGCGCGAGGTCTTCAAGCCCACCCTCGCCCCGCGGGACTTTGACCTGATCGAGATTCCCTTCCCCGAGCGCGGCGAGCCCGAGCTGATCGCCAACGGCACCCGCGAGCGCGGCGAGCCCCAGCCGGTCGAGTAGCCGCCGCGCACAGCCGTATGCTCGATCATGTGCGTGTCCCCGACAGCGATCAGCCAGCTGCCCGCAAGTCCCGGGGAGCGTTCTTCACGCCCCCAGCAATAGCGGATTACCTCGCTTCCTGGGCTGTCGACGAGGATCCATCCGCGCGGATCCTCGACCCCACCTGCGGTGAGTCTGTGTTCCTCACTGCCGCCGCCAGAGAGCTTGTGGCCGCCGGTACGAAAGAGCGATCGCTCGGGAGCCAGATCTACGGCGTAGATACCGAGGTCGACAGCATCGCTCGTTCAGAACAGGCACTGGCGTCCGATGGCTACTCGGCGACCTTGATGAAACGGGATTTCTTCGAACTTCCGGCGCCCAATCAGATCGGGTGCACGTTGCCTGAGATGGATGCGATTATCGGCAACCCGCCGTACATTCGATACCAGCAACACGCCGGGTCGGTGCGCAAGCAATCGCAAGCCGCTGCGCTGGCACAGGGCGTGCGTCTCTCCGGGTTGGCGTCGTCCTGGGCGGCATTGCTGGTGCACGCCTGTTCCTTTCTCAAGCAAGACGGGCGTCTCGCGATGGTCTTGCCCGCGGAGCTTTTGACCGTCGGCTACGCCGAGCCAGTGCGGAAATGGCTTCGTGAGCGCTTCGCCGCTGTGCACCTGGTGATGTTCGAGCGCCTTCAATTCGCAGACGCGTCGGAGCGGGTCGTTTTGGTCATTGCACGCGGTTCAGGGGGCTGTAACGCATTTTCGTTGCTGCCCGTGGAAGACGCTGCGGATCTTCCCTCTCTGAAGCTGTTCGGGCCATCTCATTTCACCGTTGCACCGGCGGAGGCCGGCAAGTGGTCCGACCTGCTTCTCTCGACGCGGCAGAGGCAGATTTTTAAACGAGTTAAGGACGAGCACTGTGTCGGCCTCGACGCCTACGGCTCGATCGACCTGGGCTCGGTGACCGGCGCGAACTCTTTTTTCGCGCTCTCGGAGAACACGCGGAAGGATTTTGGCCTTGCCGAGAAGCATCTGGTGCGGATCAGCCCGCCCGGTACCAGGCATCTGAAGGGCCTGTCGTTCACCGCCGGGGATTGGAGGAAGCTGCGGGAAGATGGGGAGGCGGTCTGGCTGCTTCATCCATCAGCGGGAGATGGAACGACGGCGCTGCGCACCTATCTTGAATTGGGAGAAGAGAGGGGAGTGCCCGATGCGTACAAATGCCGCATTCGTGAGCCTTGGTGGCGTCCGCCAGCCGTTCGACCGCCTGACCTTTTCTTCACCTATATGAGCCATCGCTATCCGAGGCTGGTTAGGAACACCGCTGGGGTCTCGTTCCTCAACTCGATGCACGGCGTGAGCCTTCACTCCGATTCTCCTAGGGAGGCGGCTTCGGCCCTGCCTCTCCTCTGTCTGAACTCGATCACGATGCTAGGCGCCGAGATTTTCGGCCGCTCCTACGGCGGCGGGGTGCTCAAGATGGAGCCAAGGGAGGCTGCCATCCTGCCGGCCCCAGGCCCCAGGGCACTCAAGCTTGCATCCCAGGCACTCGAACCGGATCGCCGCGTGCTCGAGAAGCGGCTGCGAGCGGGCGATTGGAGCTTCGTCGTCGACCAAGTGGATCGAGCCCTTCTTGGCGGCGCATGTGGACTGTCGGAGGCAGAAGTCGAGTCTCTACGCTTCGCTGCTGAGACGCTGCGGGAGAGAAGGATGGGGCAGCGGGATCGGAAGACCGCCGGTGAATGAGCACGAACTCGAGCAGAAGGTGGGTCACCCGGAACTCCTCCGCGACAGGCTGATCGACCGTGTTCGTGACGAGGAAGTCAGGCGGTTTGCCGACATCCAGGACGAGTGGGTAAACCTGATGTGGAGCCTGGATTCATTTCGAGTCGCGGGCCTCACGCCGACGGGTATGGGTAAAGGCGGGTCTGCCGGATTCGAAGGGGTCTATCGCGGGAAGGGCAACTGGTTCGCCTTGGTCTTGGCCCTTCTGATCGACAATCAAACCGGCCAGCACGTCGGTTCCAGAACCAAAGTCCAGGGCTTTTCGCAACAACACCAGATCGACCTCGCCTGGCCATCTCGCAAGGTGGACCCACTGGTTTGCGCTGAGACCAAGGTCACCGGCGCCCCGGCGTTTGGCCGGACGCCAGCCCGGGGTGCAATGAGCGACTGGTCGAATCGGCGCAAGGAGCTGAAGTTCGCCGCGACCGATCTCAAGCTGGCTCGCCGTAGGCAGGAGACCGCGATTCAGCATTGGGACGTTTGGCGACAGGACGCTCCACCGAAGTGCTTTTTCCTCTGGGCTGCACGACTCGATCCATCGAAGCGCGACAGCGTTGAGCGGATGGCCGATGGCGTTCAGTCGGTCGTGAATACCTATCTTGACGGTGCTGGGGTTTTCGCCTGGGAGGAAAATCAGGCTGGCAGCGGGTATGAGCCAGTCGCGGTTCCACCTCGATCTCGAATCTCGGATCTCGACGACGTTCTTTACCGAATCGCAAGCGAGATTCAGAAGGCCGCCGGGGAAGACGGCGTAGCGCCGGCGCCCGTGGGCGATGCCGCGAACAGATCGGTGTCAAGCAGCTAGCGAAGCGACGGCCTGGGCGATGGCCGGGGCCTGGTCCTCTTGGAGGAAGTGCTTGGCGGGGAGCAGCGCCTCGTTCTCGACCCGCAGCGCCCGCTTGACCTCTTCGCGCCGGTCGGAGCCGAGAGCGGGGTCCCTGTCACCCCAGACGACCTGGGCCGGATAGCTCCGCCCGGCGAGGCCGTCGAAGAAGAAGCGCTCCTTGGTCTCGCTCAGCTCGAAGCCGCGCATGATCTTGAGAAATGCATCGCCATTGTCGCCGCGGCGCAGCAGCTCGACGTGGGCCAGCACCTCGGTCCGCGGCACCGCCGCGCGGTCGGCAATGCCCTGCAGGTAGAAGAGCTCGCTGAAGAGGAACTTGGGCGTGGCGCGCAGCCAGACCTCGCCGACCCCGCGGATCGAGAACGGGTGCATCGACCAGGGCCGGTGGAACGTCGCCGCATTGACCAACGTGTTCAGCGCGGTCAGCGAGAGCACCCGGCCCGGATTGCGGATCGCCCACTCGAATCCGATCGGCCCGCCGATGTCATGAACGACCAGATGACACCGCTCGATCCCGAGTGCGTCGATCGCCTCTCCTGTCCAGCGCGCCAGCCCCGACCAGCTGTAGTCGAACCCTTCAGGCCGCTCGGCCAGCCCCAGGCCCGGAAAGTCAAACGCAACCCCCCGCAACCCCCGACTCGCCAGCTCCGGAACCACCTTCCGGTACAGAAACGAGCTGACCGGCACCCCATGCAGGCAGACCACAGGGTCGCCGTCGCCCTGGTCAATTACGAAGCTACCCACGCCACCAGCCTGAAACCGAGCACCACCAGCTTCATGCGCCGAGATCGCTTCTTGCACCTCCCGCTTCACAGGGCCAGGCTTTCACGCCAACGCGCCAAGCGTCAACCGAGGGTGTGGAGTGGAGGGATCGGGCGTCGTCCCGGAGTGCCTCCCCCCGGCACCGCGGAGTGATTCCTCCCCGAAGGGGACACCGTTTCACCGGCTCCGCCGGTGATAGGCACCTCCGGGGCGATGCCCGATCCCTCCCACCAACCGCACCCGCTGCTACTCTGAGCGCCGTCCTTTAACCCGGTCCCGCGAGGCCAGGAAGGAGCAAGAAGTGAGCGAGAAGGTCGTGCTTGAGCACGACGACCTGCGGCGAACGCTACGGCGGATCGCCCACGAGATTGCCGAGGCCAACCCGGAGCCCGAGAGTCTCGCGATCGTCGGCATCCACACCCGCGGCGTCTTCCTCGCCCGTCGGCTGCACGGCTTGGTCGGCGAGCTGACCGAGGCCGAGATTCCGATCGGCGACCTCGATATCTCCTTTTACCGCGACGATGTCGGCGCCCAGTCGCCGGCGACACAGCCCGTCGTCCACGCCTCGCACATCGACTTCGACCTCTCCGGTTGCACCGTCGTCCTCGTCGACGACGTGCTCTTCACCGGCCGCACCGTGCGCGCCGCGATTGACGCGCTCTTCGACTACGGTCGCCCGCAACGCGTCCAGCTCGCCGTGCTCTGCGACCGCGGCCACCGCGAGCTGCCGATCCGGCCCGACTACATCGGCAAGAACCTGCCGACCGCCCGCGGCCAAAGGGTCAACGTGCGGCTCGAGGAGAGCGACGAGGTAGACAAGGTGACGATCTCCGAGCCGGTGGAGGTGACTGTATGAGGCACCTGCTGGCGATCGAGGACCTCGAGCGCACGGAGATCGAGGCGGTCCTCGACCGCGCCGAGAGCTTCGCCGAGGTCGGCCGCCGCGACATCAAGAAGGTGCCGACCCTGCGCGGGCGCACCGTGGTCAGCCTCTTCTACGAGTCGAGCACCCGCACCAGCGCCTCCTTCGAGCTCGCCGCCAAGCGGCTCTCGGCCGACCTCGTCTCACTCAAGGCGGCCGGCTCCTCGGTCGACAAGGGCGAGTCGCTGAAGGACACATGCGCGACCCTCTCCGCCTACGACCCGGCGGCGATCGTGATCCGCCATCCCTATGCCGGCGCCGCCCAGCTCGTCGCCGGCTGGAGCGAGGCGGCCGTCGTCAACGCCGGCGACGGCAAGCACGAGCACCCAAGCCAGGCGCTGCTCGACCTATTCACTCTGCGCCGCCGCCTCGACAGCCTCGACGGGGCCAAGATCTGGATCGTCGGTGATGTGCTGCACAGCCGCGTCGCCCGCTCCAACCTGATCGCCTTCAAGGCGATGGGCGCCGAGGTCACGGTCTGCGGGCCACCGGCGCTGATTCCGCGCGGAATCGAGCAGCTTGGCTGCACGGTCGAGCTTTCGCTCGACCGGCTCGGCAAGGCCGATGTGGTCTACGCCCTGCGCCTGCAGCAGGAGCGCATGCGCGAGAGCTTCGTGCCCTCGCTGCGCGAGTACGCGACCCACTTCCAGATCGACTCGCGCCGGCTCGGCCCGCGGCAGCTGCTGATGCACCCCGGCCCCGTCAACCGTGGGGTCGAGCTCTCCGGCGAGGTGATCGACTCGCCGCAGTCGCTGATGACCGAGCAGGTCGCCTCTGGCCTGGTCGTGCGGATGGCGATCCTCTACGAGCTGCTCGCCGCCGGTCCCGAGCGCCCGAGCAGCACCGAGGGCGAGCCGGCCCAGGACCCGACCCCGATCGGACAGCCGGCGTGAGCTTGGCCGAGACGCTCGACATGCGCCCCGGCGAGGGCGCCAACCTGGTTCTGCGCGGCGCTACCGTGCTCGACCCGGTCGCCGGCGTGGAAGGCGTCCACGACGTCGTCGTCCGCGACGGCGAGATCGCCGAGCTGGCGACGCCCGGGGCCGACCTCGACGGGCTGGAAGAGATCGACGCCGAGGGCCTGCATGCCTTTCCCGCCTTCTTCGATCCGCATGTGCACCTGCGCACGCCGGGCCAGGAGCACAAGGAGGACATCGAGACCGGCAGCCGATCGGCCGCGGCCGGCGGCTACTGCGGAATCGTCGCGATGGCCAACACCGAGCCGCCGGTCAGCACCCCAGCCGACGTCGAGGCGCTGCGCGAGGCCGCGCGCGAGGGCGCCTCGATCCCGACCGGCTTCCTCGCCACTGTCACCCGCGGAATGGAGGGCGAGGAGTTGACCGAGATGGCCGCGATCCGCGGCGCCGGCGCGCTCGGCTTCAGCGACGACGGACTGCCGATCCGCAGCGCCCGCATGCTGCGGCGGGCCCTGCAGTACCAGCGCCTCTGCGGCGGCACGATCGCCCTGCATGAGGAGGACCCGGAGCTCTCCGGCGACGGTGTCATGCACGAGGGGCCGGTCTCGGCTGCGCTCGGCCTCGCGGGCATCCCTTCGGTTTCGGAGTCGACGATGATCGCCCGCGACGCCGCCCTCGCCCGCTATGAGGAGGCACGGATCCACGTCCAGCACCTCTCTGCCGCCGAGTCGGTCGAGGCGGTTCGCGCCGCCAAGGCCGCAGGCGTGCAGATCAGCTGCGAGGCCAGCCCGCACCACCTCTGCCTCAGCGACGAGGCGGTGCGCAGCCTCGATCCGCGCCGACACAAGATGAACCCGCCGCTGCGCTCCGAGGCCGATCGCCAGGCGCTGATCGAGGGCCTGCGCGAGGGCACGATCGATTGCGTGGCCACCGACCACGCCCCACACGCGGCGGAGGAAAAGGAGGTTCCCTTCGAGCAGGCAGCGATGGGCGTGACGGGGCTGGAGACCGCGTTCGCCACTCTGCACACCGAGCTCGTACTACCCGGAACACTCGATCTCGCCCTCTTGCTCGAGCGTATGGCCGGCGGCGCCGCGCCCTTCGGAATCGAGCGCCCCAGCCTGGCGCCGGGCAGCGAGGCCAATATCGCTCTCTGCGATCTCGGCGCCGAGTGGACCGTTGGCGAGGAGGGCTACGAGAGCCGTTCGGAGAACTCCTGGTGCGCCGGGCGCAAGCTGACCGGGCGGGTGCTGATGACGCTCGCCGGTGGCCAGGTCGCCTACCGACTGCGCAGCTTTTCCCTCGGGGTGGCGGCGTGAACGCCGGCTACCTCCTGCTCGAGGACGGCACCCGCTACGACGGGGTCGCCTGCGGCCACGAGGGCGAGATAACCGGCGAGGTGGTGTTCAACACGGCGATGACCGGCTATCAGGAGTCGGTGACCGACCCCTCCTACGCCGGGCAGATCATTGTCTTCACCTACCCGCTGATCGGCAATTACGGCGTCTCCGCCGCGGCGATGGAGTCCGAAACGGTCCACGCCCGGGGGGTCGTCATGCGCGATCCGAAGAACGGCGAGGACGCCGCCACCGCCGAGGGCGGTTGGCTCGACTGGCTCGGCGATCGCGGCGTGCCGGGTATCGGCGGCGTCGACACGCGTGCCCTCGTCCGCCAGATTCGCGACCGTGGCGCGATGCGTGGCGGCATCTTCAGCGTCGCGACCGCCGAGGACGAGGCGCGCGAACGGGTCGCGGCCGAGCCGAGCATGGACGGCACCGACCTCGCCCGCACCGTCACCCCGCCCGAGCCGGTCCGCTTCGAGGGCGGCGGCCCGCACGTGGTCGGGATCGACACGGGTATCAAGCTCAACATCGTGCGCGAGCTGCGTGCCCGCGGCTGCCACCTGACCCTGCTGCCCTGCACCTCCTCCGCCGAGCAGGTGCTCGCCGAGGATCCCGACGTCGTCTTCCTCGCCAACGGCCCCGGCGATCCTGGCGCGCTCGGCTACGTCGTTGACACCGTGCGCGAGCTGGTCGGCCAGAAGCCCATGTTTGGGATCTGCCTCGGCCACCAGCTGCTCTGCCGCGCGGTCGGCCTCGAGACCTTCAAGCTGCCCTTCGGCCACCGCGGCGCCAACCACCCGGTCAAGGATCTAGCGGTCGGGCGGATCGAGATCACCTCGCAAAACCACGGCTTCGCCGTGCAGGGCCCCGGCGGCGAGCCCAGGATCGAGACCGACGAGCCGGTCCGTTGGGAGACCGACTTCGGTGCCGCCGAACTTTCCCACCTCAACCTCTACGACCGCACGGTCGAGGGTCTGGTGCTGAAGGACGTCGCCGCGGCGACCGTCCAGTACCACCCGGAGGCCGGCCCCGGCCCGCACGACGCCCGCCACCTCTTCGACTCCTTCCTCGAGCTGGCCCTATGAGCGGAGCGGAGGGAGCATCCATATCTGGTTACCTGCGACCGGAGCGAAGCGATTTTCCTGATGCCTAAGCGCACCGACATCGAGAAGATCCTCCTGGTCGGCTCAGGGCCGATCGTGATCGGCCAGGCCGCCGAGTTCGACTACTCCGGCGTGCAGGCCTGCAAGGTGCTGCTCGAGGAGGGCTACGAGGTAATCCTCGCCAACTCCAACCCGGCGACGATCATGACCGACCCGGAGTTCGCGAGCGCCACCTACGTCGAGCCGCTGCTGCCGGGCCCGGTGACGAAGATCATCGAGAAGGAGCGCCCCGACGCGCTGCTGCCGACCCTGGGCGGTCAGACCGCGCTCAACCTTGCAATGTCGCTTTATGAGGACGGCACCCTGGAGCGTTACGGGGTGGAGCTGATCGGCGCCGACCACGGCGCGATCCGCCGCGCAGAGGACCGCGAGGAGTTCCGCCGCACGATGGGCGAGGCCGGGCTCGACATCCCCTGGTCGCGGACGGTGGGGAGCGTCGCCGAGGTCGAGGCGGGGTTGGCCGACGGCAGCATCGCCCTGCCGGCGATCGTCCGCCCGGCCTTCACGCTGGGCGGTCAGGGCGGGGGCGTCGGGGCGAGCGAGACCGAGCTGCTCCAGGTCGTCTCCGAGGGCCTCGCCGCGAGTCCCATCAACCAGGTCCTGGTCGAGGAGTCTGTGCTCGGCTGGGGCGAGTTCGAGCTCGAGGTGATGCGCGACCGCAACGACAACGTCGTGATCATCTGCTCGATCGAGAACGTCGACCCGATGGGGGTCCACACCGGCGACTCGGTCACGGTCGCCCCGGCGCAGACGCTGACCGACCGCCTCTACCAGGACCTGCGCGACCAGGCGATCCGTGTGATCCGCGCGGTCGGGGTCGAGACGGGTGGCTCCAATGTGCAGTTCGCGGTCGATCCCGAGAGCGGCCGGATCGTCGTGATTGAGATGAACCCGCGCGTCTCGCGCTCCTCCGCGCTGGCCTCGAAGGCGACCGGCTTCCCGATCGCGAAGATGGCGGCGAAGCTCGCCGTCGGCTACGCGCTGGAGGAGATCCCCAACGACATCACCCGCGCCACGCCAGCCTCCTTTGAGCCGACGATCGACTACGTCGTGACGAAGATCCCGCGCTTTGCCTTCGAGAAGTTCCCCGGTGCCGAGGGGCGGCTCTCGACCCACATGCAAAGCGTCGGCGAGGTGATGTCGATCGGGCGCACCTTCCGCGAGTCCTTTGCCAAGGCAATGCGCTCGCGCGAGCTCGACAGTCCGGCGGAGCCGCCCGCGGACGACGAGCAGCTGTTGGCGGCGATCGCCGTGCCCTGCGCCGAGCGCTTCGACCTTATCGACGAGGCCTTCCGCCGCGGGCTCGGAATCGAGGCCGTGCATGAGCGCTGCCTGGTCGACCGCTGGTTCCTGCGTGAGCTGCAGGCGCTGGCTGTTGACGGCGACGGGACCGAGGGCCTCAGGCGCACCTACAAGGCGGTCGACACCTGCGCCGCCGAGTTCGAGGCGGCGACGCCCTACTACTACTCGGCCCACGAGCGTGCCGGCGCCGCCTCCGAGGTGCGCCGGGGCGCCAACGACTCGGTCGTCATTCTCGGCGCCGGCCCCAACCGGATCGGCCAGGGGATCGAGTTCGACTACTGCTGCGTGCACGCGGCGATGACTGCGCGCGAGCTCGGCCGTGACGCGGTGATGGTCAACTGCAACCCGGAGACGGTCTCGACCGACTACGACACCTCCGATCGGCTCTACTTCGAGCCGCTGACGATCGAGGACGTGCTCGCGGTCTGCGAGCAGGAGCGGCCGGCGGGCGTGATCGTCCAGTTCGGCGGGCAGACGCCGCTGAAGCTCGCCCGCGCGCTCGAGGAAGCGGGCGTGCCGCTGCTCGGCACCCCGGTCGACGCGATCGACCTCGCCGAGGACCGTGGCCGCTTCGGCGCGCTGCTGCGCCGGCTCGGCATCGCCCACCCGCCCTACGGCACGGCGCTCTCGGCCGAGGAGGCCGGCGTGATCGCCGAAGAGGTCGGCTTCCCGTTGCTCGTCCGGCCTTCATACGTGCTCGGCGGCAGGGCGATGGAGATCTGCTACTCGACTGAGAACCTCAGCGCCTACCTCGACGCCCACGTCAAGGCCGATCAGGAGCACCCGCTGCTGCTCGACCGCTTCCTCGAGAACGCGATCGAGGTCGACGTCGACGCGCTCGCCGACGGCAGCGACGTCCACGTCGCCGGGATCATGCAGCACGTCGAGGAAGCCGGCGTCCACTCGGGCGACTCGGCCTGCGTGACCCCGCCGATCAGCATCGGCGAGGAGATGCTCGAGGAGATCCGTCACACCACTGAGCGAATCGCGCTGGAGTTGGGGGTGATCGGCCTGATCAACATCCAGTATGGAATCGCCGGCGGGCGCCTCTACGTGATCGAGGCCAACCCGCGCGCCTCGCGCACCGTGCCCTTCGTTTCCAAGGCGACCGGCACGCCGCTGGCGAAAGTGGCGGCGCGGCTGATGCTGGGCGAGAAGCTCGCGGAGATGGATCTGCCCGAGACGCCGCGCGGCCACGTCAGCGTCAAGGAGGCGGTGCTGCCCTTCGCTCGCTTCGCCGGCGTCGATTCCGTGCTCGGGCCGGAGATGAAGAGCACCGGCGAGGTGATGGGCATAGCCGCTGATTTCCCGACCGCCTTCGCCAAGGCGCAGGCCGCCGCCGGCGTCGTGCTGCCGACAGAAGGCACGGTCTTCATCACCGTCACCGACACCGACAAGCCCGCTGCCACGCAGATGGCCGCCCGCTTCCATGACCTTGGATTCGAGCTGATCGCGACCGGCGGCACCGCACAATCGATCTCCTCGATGGGGGTGCCGGTGACCCGGATCAACAAGATCGGCGAGGGCTCACCCAACGTCGTCGACCTGATCCGCGAGCGTCGTTGCGATCTGGTGATCAACACGCCGACCGGCTCAGGCGCCCGCGCTGACGGCCAGGCGATCCGAACAGCCGCGGTCCGCCACGGCATCCCCTGTGTGACGACGATGACCGGCGCCTCCGCCGCGGTGCGGGCGATCGCCGCCCAGGAGCAGGGCGACCCCGCGGTCCTCTCGCTGCAGGAGATACACCGGACTGCCTCGTCTGCCCCCGCGGATGCCTGAGCCGGCAGTCGCCCCCTTCGGGCGCCGTGCTTGCGAAGTGACCCAGAACCGTGCCACGGGTGGCTACAAGCTCTTCTCCCTCCTCGACGAGGAAGGCCCTGAGCCCCAACCCGGCCAGTTCTACATGCTCGCCAGCGGGTCCCACTGGCAACAGCGCGACGGCCGCCCCTTCCTGCCGCGCGCCTTCTCGGTAGCGGAAGTCGGCCCCGCAGCAAGCGGGCTCACGCTCGACTTCCTGATCGAGGGAGTCGGCCCAGGCACCGATCGGCTCTGCGAGCTCGAGCAGGGGGAGAGGGTCTGGCTCAACGGCCCGCTCGGCAACGGCTTCTCGACCCCCAAGCAGCTTTCTGCCGACGCCGCGGGCGCGATCCTCGTCGGCGGCGGCATCGGCATCGCCCCGCTGGCGATCTGGCGCAACCAGCTTGCAGCGAAGAACATCCCCGCCCGCATCCTCCTCGGCTTCCGCGACGAGGCCCACTCCGGCGGCCTAGACGAGCTCTTCTCATGCTGCGAGGTCGGGCTGGCAAGTGACGACGGCCATGTGGGCCATCACGGCCGCGTCACCGACCTGCTTTCGCAGATGCTCGTCGGCGACGACGCAAAATCAGCAGCCGTCTACGCCTGTGGCCCCCCACCGATGCTCGACGCAGTGCAAGCTCTCTGTGAAACCCAGAAGGTCCCCCACCAGCTGGCCATGGAGTCCCCGATGGCCTGCGGCTACGGCGCCTGCTACGGCTGCGCGGTGCCAAATCCGGACGGCGCGGGATACATCCGGCTCTGCGTCGATGGGCCGGTGGTGCAGGGCCGGGGGTCCCCCACCGGGAACCCGCGACGAAATCTCGGCGGGGGCGCATTTCCCAGCCGCTCACAAGTTCCCGGAGGGGGACCCCCGGCCCTTCCCTCGCAGGCGCTGGAGTTCTGCGGGTTGAGGCTGGGCGGGCCGATCATCAACGCTTCGGGCACGTTCGATGCGATCGCCGCACGGCGCGTTTACGGGGATGAGCTGATCAGGGACTTTCCGTTCTCGGCGTTCGTGTCCAAGACGATCACGCTTGAGGCGCGGGTCGGAAATGAGCCCCAAAGGATCTGGGAGACCCCGGCCGGGATGATTAACTCGATCGGCCTGCCCAACAAGGGGCTGGACGGGTTCATGGCCGAGGATCTGCCGGCATTGGGAGAGCTGCCGGTCCCCTTGATCGTCTCCGTGATGGCAACGGGACACGAGGACTTCGGCCGCATGGTCAGCGCATTGGACACCCGCGAGGAGGTGGCTGCCTTCGAGCTCAATGTGTCCTGCCCCAACGTGCACTCCGGCCTGATCGTCGGCGAGCAGCCGACTGAGACGGTGGCGCTGGTGGAACACCTGCGCCCACTGACGTCGAAGCCGCTGATCGTGAAGCTGACGCCGAACGTCGCCGAGCCGGCGGCGGTGGCCGTCGCAGCGGAGGAGGGTGGGGCCGATGCGGTGTCGCTGATCAACACGATGAAGGCGGCAGCGATCGATCCGGCGACGGGAACGCCGGGAATCGGAGTGGGGCAGGGCGGTCTCTCGGGTCCGGCGATCAGGCCGGTCGCGGTCGGGCAGGTTCGCGCGGTTGCGGCGGCGGTTTCCCTGCCGATCGTCGGCATGGGCGGGATCGGTTGTGGCGACGATGCGGCCGAGATGCTGGCCGCCGGGGCGACGCTCGTCGCGGTCGGGACGGAGAGCTTTCGCGACCCGAAAGCGGGCAGCCGCATTGCCGCAGAGCTTGCTGAGCGTTCGCCCTAGCCTCAACCTACACTCGAGGTCTAGGTGAATTTGGCGAAAAACCCGCCGGCCGGCCTTGCGCCTCCCTGAGCCGCGGCTATACTCGCCGCCCAGATGGTGCCCCCAGTCAAGACCTCTGCCGCGGCCCCCGAGAGGTCGCTGGACCAGCGCATGGACGCTCTCAAGCGGGCAAATGACATTCGCACCTCCCGCGCCAAGCTAAAGAAGGACCTCAAAGCGGGCAAGGCGAGCATTCACACGCTGCTGCTCGACCCACCGGAGTACGTGCAGACCGCCAAGGTCTTCGACATGCTGCTCGCGGTCCCCAAGTACGGCCGGGTCAAGACCAACCGCATCCTCAACCAGTGCAGGATCTCGCCGTCGAAGACGATCGGCGGCCTCTCGGAGCGTCAGCGCGCAGAGCTCGTCTCCCAGTTGCGCCGCTAGCGAAGCCGACCGGCGCAGCGGTCAGTATCTCCGGCCGTCAATGGCCAAGGTCTTCGTCATCACCGGACCCAGCGGGGTCGGCAAGGGCACGCTGATCGCCAAGCTGCTCGAACGTGTCCCCGACCTCGAGCTCTCGGTTTCGGCGACGACGCGCGAGCCGCGGTCGGGAGAGGTCGACGGGCGCGACTACCACTTCCTCACGCCGGAGGAATTCGACGCCCGGACCGAGCGCGAAGACTTCCTCGAGTTCGCCACATACAGCGGCCACCGCTACGGCACCCTGCGCTCCGAGGTGCGCAAGCGGCTCGAGCAGGGTCGCTCGGTTGTGCTCGAGATCGAGGTGCAGGGAGCGCGCCAAGTGCGCGCGGCGATGCGCGAGTCGGTCCAGGTCTTCATCGCCCCGCCGGATCCGAACGTTCTGCGCGAGCGGCTCGAGTCCCGCGGGGCCGACACGGCCGAGGCGATCAGCGCCAGGCTAGAAGTCGCCGAGCAGGAGCTGGCGGCCCAGGGCGAGTTCGCCTACTGCGTCACGAATGCCGAGCTGGAGCGGGCGGCCGGCGATCTGGAGGGGATCGTGCGTGGTGAGCTGGGCTTACCGGTAGACTCCGCGGTCGAATGATCAAACCACGCGTAGACAAGTTGCTCGAGCACGCCGATTCCGACTACGCCGCGGTCGTCGTCTCGGCGAAGCGGGCACGGCAGATCAACAGCTACTTCCACAACCTCGGTGAGGGTGGTTTCGGCGAGTACCCGCCGCCGATGGTCGAGACCCGCGGGGATCGCAACTACCTCTCGATGGCGCTGGAGGAGCTTGCCGAGGGCAAGCTCAAATACGAGTACCGCGCCTAGCGCACCGCTTTCCAGGAGGGACGATGGCCAGAATCCTGCTCGGTGTAAGCGGCGGCATCGCCGCTTACAAGTCGATCGAGCTCGCCCGTCTCGCCACGCTCGCCGGGCACGGCGTGCGCGTCGTAATGACCGAGGCCGCAACCCGTTTCGTCGGCGCCGCCTCCTTCGCGGGAATAGTCGGCGCCCCGGTGCTCGGCTCCGAGTTCGAGCACGACCCACTCGGCGGCGCTTTCCCCGGCGAGCCGCGCCCCGAGCACGACCCGATCGGCCACCTCGAGATCGCCGCCAACTGCGACGCCTACCTGGTCGCACCCACTTCCGCCAACACGCTTGCCAAGCTGGCTGCGGGGATGGCCGACTCGATGCTGACCACCTCCTTCCTCGCCTGCACGGCGCCGCGTCTGGTCGCCCCGGCGATGAACGACCGCATGTACGCGGACGCGGCGACGCAAGCGAACCTGGCGACGCTGCGTGAGCGCGGCGTAGATGTGATCGAACCGGGGGAGGGCCGCCTCGCTTCGCGCGGAGAGCACGGTCGCGGCCGCCTGCCCGACCCCGCCGAGCTGCTTGCCCGAGTGGAAGCCGCGTTGCCGGCGGGGGAGCGTCCCTGGGACGGCAAGCGGGTACTTGTCACGGCAGGCGGGACGCGCGAGCCGCTCGACTCCGTGCGCTTTCTCGGTAACCGTTCCAGCGGCCGCATGGGCATCGCCCTCGCTGCGGCCGCCGCCCGCCGCGGCGCCGACGTCACCCTGATCGCCGCCAACGTCGCCCTGCCGGCCCCAGCCGGAGTACGCCGGATCGACGTCGAGACGACCGCCGAGTTGGCCGAAGCGACCCGGTCGGAGTTTGCCCAGACGCACCTGCTGCTGATGGCCGCCGCCCCCGCCGACTTCCGCGCGGCAGAGGTCGCCGATGGCAAGCTGGCGCGAGAAGGCGACCTGGACCTCCAGCTCGAAGCCACCGACGACATCCTCGGCAGCCTCGAGGCGCGCGAGGACCAGATGATCGTCGCCTTCGCCGCCGAACACGGCAACGACATCGACCGCGCCCGCGAGAAGCTCACCCGCAAGCACGCCGACCTGATTGTCCTAAACGACATCTCGAACCCCGAGATCGGCTTCGACAGCGCCGACAATGCGGCAACCCTGATCAGCTCTACAGCCGAGACCGCGCTTCCTAGAGCGTCCAAGGACGTGATCGCCGATCAGATCCTCAGCCGGCTCGACGAGATGCGCCAGTGGGAGGGGTCCCCACGACTGGCGGATACTCAGAGCGGCCCGCAGGGCCGCGAGTCAGGCGGGGGGACCCCTCCCACTGGCGCGACACCCTGACCGGGCTATACTGATCCAAGCTTTTTCGTCCTCATCCGTGTACGAGAAGTGGGCCTGGCCCACTTTTTTTTCGCCCCAAACCAGGCATGGCAGACCTCAAAGACAGCATCCAGCAGCAGCTCACCGAGCTCGATTCCGAGCTCGACCTCGTCGCGCTCGAGCAGCCGGCGACCGAATCGCTGCGCCTCTTCATCGACCATCCGGCGGGAGTCGACTTGGCGCTCTGCGAGCAGGTGACCAGGCACCTGAACGAGCTTCGCGCCGCATATGCGCTCGAGGTTTCCTCGCCGGGACCCAAATACCGTAAGGAGCAGCCGTGAGCAAGGAGATCGTCGAAGCAATCAAGGCGCTCGAGCAGGAGAAGGGCATCTCCTCCGACAAGCTGATGGACGCCCTCGCCGACGCGCTGCTGTCGGCCTACAAGAAAACCCCCGGGGCGGCCAAATACGCCCGCGTCGACCTCGACCACGAGACCGGCGACTTCCTCGTCTTCGAACTGATCCTGCCGGCCGAGCTGGAGGAGAAGCTGCTCGCCGAGGCCGCCGAGGCCCAGGAGGAGGAGGAGCGTGAGATCGACCCCGAGACCGGCGAGCTCAAAGAGCCCGAGGATCCGGAGCTGGACCCCGAGATGATCGCCCCCTACGAGGACCAGATCGAGACCCGCGACGTGACCCCCGAGGACTTCGGTCGGATCGCCGCCCAGACCGCCAAGCAGGTGATCCTGCAGCGGATCCGCGAGGCCGAACGGATGATGATGTTCGAGGAGTATCAGGACCGCGTCGGCGAGTTGATCACGGGGATCATCCAGCAGTCCGACAAGCGCTACACGCTGGTCCAGCTGCGCGAGCGGGTCGAGGCGCTGCTGCCCAAGTCCGAGCAGGTCTACAACGAGCGCTACGACCACGGGATGCGTGTCAAGGCCGTGATCACCGATGTCTCCGACTCGACCAAAGGCCCGGCGATCGTCGTCTCCCGCCGCAGCCCCGAGCTGATCAAGAGCCTCTTCGAGCTTGAGGTCCCGGAGATCGCCGACAAGTTGGTTGAGATCGTCGGCGTTGCCCGCGAGCCCGGTTACCGCTCGAAGATCGCTGTCGTCTCGCACACCGACGGGGTCGATCCGGTCGGCGCCTGTGTCGGCCCGCGCGGCTCGCGCGTGCGCATGGTCGTCTCCGAGTTGCGCGGCGAGAAGATCGACATCATCCCCCACAACGACGAGCCCGCCCGCTTCGTCGCCAAGGCGCTCTCTCCGGCCCGCGTGCGCGAGGTGATCGTCGACGACGGGGAGCGCCAGGCGACGGTGATCGTGCCCGACGACCAGCTCTCGCTGGCGATCGGTCGCGACGGCCAGAACGCCCGCCTCGCCGCTCGCCTGACCGGCTGGCGGGTCGACATCAAGTCTGAGACCGAGTTCGCCTCCGAGGACGAGGTCGAGGAGTACGAGGGGGAAGAGGCCTCCGACGGGCACTGCCTGGCGGTGCTCTCCAACGGCCGTCGCTGCCCCAACGCGGCGATCGGCGAGTCTTCCTACTGCGGCCTGCCGACCCACCAGGCCCTGGCCCGCTTCGAGACCAACCAGATCGTGATTCTCTCGCCGCTGGAGGAGGCTGAGGTGGCGATCCTGGCCGACGCCGACGCCGACCAAGGGCAGGTGAGCGAGATCGTCGCCAAGGCCGAAGACCAGTACGAGGAGCCGGCCGAGGAACAGCCCGAGCCCGAGGAGCCCACCGCCGAGGAGCCCGAGGAGGAGACGGTCGAGGAGGTCGACGGCGAGGAGTCGGTCGCTGAGGAGGCTGAGCAGGCCTAGTGGCGAAGAAACGCGTCCACGAGATCGCCAAGGCCCAGGGCCTGAGCAGCAAAGAGCTGCTTGCCGCGCTGAAGAAGGCCGGAGTCGAAGCCACGGCAGCTGCCTCCAGTGTCGAGGAGGCCGACGCCCTGAAGGCGCTCTCCGGCAACGGCGCCGGTTCGACCGAGGCGAAGTCGAAGCCCGTCGAAAAGAAGGCTGAGCCGAAGGCGGAGAAAGCTTCGCCAAAGCCCGCCGCGACGCCAAAAAAAGCCGCGGGTAGCAGCAAGAAACGCCGTGTCGTGATCGACTCGCAGGCTTCGCGCCGCGACCAGATGGGCGGCCCGCCTCCGCAGCGCCCGCCACGGCGGCGCGGCGGCAGACGTCGCCGGCCACTGCTCGAGGAGCCGCCGGTCAGGGCTGAGGAGCCGGCAGAGCCGGAGGCGACCAAGGTCAACTCCGGCGCGACCGTGCGTGAGGTCGCCGAACTGCTCGGCCTCGGCAGCGCCGAGGTGATCAAGAAGCTGATGACGATGGGGGAGATGGCGACGCTGACCCAGACCCTCACCGACGAGTCGATCAAGGCGATCGCCGATGAGTACGACCGCAAGATAGAGATCGTCACCGCTGCCGAGGAGGAGCCCGAGGCGCCTGAATACGAGGACGCCGCCGGGAGCCTTGTCGACCGCCCGCCCGTGGTCACGATCATGGGCCACGTCGACCACGGCAAGACCTCGCTGCTCGACGCGATCCGCGAGACCGAGGTCGCCGCGGGCGAGGCGGGGGGCATCACCCAGCACATCGGCGCCTACCAGGTTCACCACGCCGAGAAGACGATCACCTTCCTGGACACGCCCGGCCACGCCGCGTTCACCGCGATGCGTGCCCGCGGCGCCAAGGTGACCGACATCGCCGTCGTCGTCGTCGCCGCCGACGACGGCGTCATGCCGCAGACCAAAGAGGCGATCGACCACGCTCGCGCCGCCGACGTGCCGATCCTGATCGCGGTCAACAAGATCGACAAAGAGGGCGCCCAGCCCGACCGGGTGCGCAATGAGCTCGCCGCCGACGGGCTGACCCCCGAGGACTGGGGCGGCGAGACCGTCTACTGCGACGTCTCGGCCAAGACCCACGACGGCCTCGACAACCTGCTTGACATGATCCAGCTCGTCTCCGAGCTCGAGGAGCTCGGCGCCAACGAGGATGCCCCTGCCTCGGGCACCGTGGTCGAGTCCCAGCTCGATCCTGGCCGCGGCCCGGTGGTGACGATCCTGGTCCAGCGCGGCACGCTTGCGGTCGGCGACTCGCTCGTCGCGGGCCCACAGTGGGGCAAGGTGCGGGCGATGCACGACTTCACCGGTGCCCGGGTCGAGCAGGCTGGCCCCGGCATGCCGGTCGAGGTGCTGGGCTTCGACGGCGTCTGCGAGGCCGGCGAGCACGTGCATGCGGTCGAGAACGACCGTCGTGCGCGCCAGCTCGCCCAGGAGCGTGGCAACCGGCTCAAGACCGAGGCCCTGGCCCGCCGCCAGGCACGCAAGGTCAGTCTCGAGGAGGTCTTCTCGCGCGCCCAGGAAGGCGACATCAAGGAGCTCGACATCGTGCTCAAGGCCGATGTCGCCGGCTCACTGGAGGCGCTGCAGGACGAGATTGCCAAGGTCCCTCAGGAACAGGTCGGGATCAACGTCATTCACTCACAGACGGGCGGCATCAACGAGTCCGACGTGATGCTCGCCTCGGCCTCCGATGCGATCGTGATCGGCTTCAACGTGCGGCCGCTGGCCGATGCGCGTAAGGCCGCCGAGCGCGAGGGCGTCGATGTGCGCACCTACTCGGTCATTTACAAAATCACCGAAGATCTGCGCAACGCGATGGAGGGCATGCTTGAGGCGGTCGAGGTCGAGGAGACGCTCGGCGAGGCCGAGGTCAAGCAGACCTTCAAGGCCTCGAAGGTCGGCCGCATCGCCGGCTGCATCGTCAATGAGGGCAAGGTCGCCCGCGACGCCAACGTGCGTCTGGTCCGCGAGGGCACGGTGATCTGGGACGGTGTGCTCGGCTCGCTGCGCCGCTTCAAAGACAACGTGCAGGAGGTCGAGCAGGGCCAGGAGTGCGGCGTCGTGCTCGAGGGCTACGCCGATGTCAAGGAGGGCGACATGCTCGAGTTCTACAAGACCAAGCAGGTCGAGCAGACGCTGGAGTAGAATGAAGACGACTCCTCGCATGCGCCGCATCAACGAGGTGCTCCGCGAGGTGGTCGGCTCCGCTATCGCCGCCGAGTTGAGCGACCCTCGGATCGGCTTCGTCACCGTGACCTCGGTCGAAACCAGCCCAGACCTCCGCAGCGCCAAGGTGCACGTCAGCGTGCTCGGCGACGAGGTCGCGCGCGAGGTGGCGCTCGAGGGTTTGCGCTCCTCGCACGGCGTCCTGCAGTCGAAGATCGCCGCCGAGACGCGGATGAAGCGCACGCCGACGCTGAGCTTCCACTACGACCCGACGGTCGAGCGCGGAATGAGGATCTCCCAGCTGCTCGAAGAAGATGAGCAGTGAGCGAGACGACCGACATCGAAGCCACCGAGATCGAGCGCGTCGCGGGGGAGCTCCGCAACCGTGACCGCTTCCTGCTGACCGCGCACGAGGGGCCCGATGGCGATGCGCTCGGCTCGCTGCTCGGGATGCACCACCTGCTCACGCAGCTCGGCAAGGACTCGCTGATGTTCCTCGCCGCGAAGGAGTTCCCGCTGCCGATCGAGTACCGCTTCCTGCCCCTGGAGGAGGTCTTCCACGAGGCGCCGGCCGACATGGCGGATCGTACGGCGATCTTCCTCGACTGCGGCAACATCGATCGCATGCCCGTCGACTTCCTATCCAAGGACGGCCTGTTCACGATCAACATCGACCACCACCACGACAACACGATGTTCGGCGACGTCAACCTGGTCGAGGTCGACGCATCCTGCACCGCCGAGATCGTCTACGAGCTGGCAATCCTGCTCGGCGCCCAGCTGACGCCTGAGATGGCAACCGCCCTCTACGTCGGCCTGATCACCGACACCGGCAAGTTCATGTACGACAACACGAACGCTCGCACCCACCGCATCGCCGCCGACCTGATCGAAGCCGGGGTGAACGTCGACGAGACCTACCGCCGGCTCTACGAGCGCGTGCCGATCGAGAAGCTGCGCCTGCTCTCGCGCGCCCTGGAGGGGATTCAGCACCACTGCGACGGCGCCCTTGTGCTCGCCTACGTCAGCGACGCCGACTACGAGGCCAGCGATGCCGACGAGGAGATGACCGAGGGGATCATCGATCACCTGCGCTCGGTCGACGGCGCCAGGGTCGCGGCGCTGATCCGCGACCTCGGTGACCGCGGTAGCGCCGCGCGCAAGGTCAGCCTGCGCTCCAGCGACGGCGCCGTTGACGTCTCTGCGATCGCCCGCAGCAGCGGCGGGGGCGGGCACAAGCGGGCTGCAGGCTTCTCCACCGATCTTGAGATGGAGGCGCTGGTCTCGTTCCTCTCCAGCGAGGTCGCAGCTCAGCTTTCGTGACGCTGCTGCTCTGCGACAAGCCGGCCGGGGCGACCTCGCGCGCGCTGGTCGAAGCGGTGCGGCGCGAGCGCGGCTGCGAAAAGGCCGGCCACGCCGGCACGCTCGACCCCTTTGCCACCGGGCTGCTGCTGGTCCTGCTCGATGGCGCGACGCGCCTGCAGCGCTTCCTCACCGAGTTGCCCAAGACCTACCTCGCGACCGCGCGACTCGGCTGGTGCTCGAGCACCGGCGACCCCGAGGGCGAGCTGACCGAGACCGGCGAGGTGCCCGCATCGCTCGCGCTGCCCACCGGCACCGTGCGTCAGCGGGTGCCGATGACCTCCTCGGTTCGGGTCGGCGGGGAGCGCCTCTACCGCAAGGCGCGGCGCGGCGAGGCCGTGGTCACGCCGCCGCGCGACGTCGAGATCCGCCGTGCCGAGCTGCTCGACCACGATGCGGAGACGGCCCGGTATGAGATCGAGTGCTCCAGCGGCACCTACGTGCGCAGCCTGATCGAGACCCTCGGCGACGCCTACTGCGTTGAGCTGCGGCGCACAGCCGTCGGCCCGTTCCGGGTCGGAGACGCCGGTGACGAGGTCACGGTCGAGCGGGTTGGCGAGCTGATCCCCGCCGCAGCGGAGGCGATGCGCTGATGGCGAACATCGAGGTCACCAGCCTGCCCGACGCGGAGCCGCGGCCGCGCAGGGTCGCGATCGGCACCTTTGACGGCGTCCATCGCGGGCACCGGGCCGTAATCGAGGGCGCCGACACGGTGCTCACCTTCGACCCGCACCCGCTCTCGGTGATCCACCCCTCGGCGCTGCCGAAACTGATCATGCCGTTCGAGGTCAAGCGCGACGTGATCGAGGGCCTCGGCATCCGCGAGCTCGTCGTGATTCCCTTCGACAGCGAGTTCGCGACCCGCTCGGCGGAGGACTTCGTCGAGCGTGTGCTGGTCGATCGGCTCGGTGCCGAGCAGGTCTCGGTCGGCGAGAATTTCCGCTTCGGGGCGCGGGCGAAAGGCGATCCGGCGATGCTTGCCTCGCACTCGGAGTTCGAGACCCGCGTCGTACCGCTGGTCGAGGTCGACGGCGAGACCGTCTCCTCGACCCGGATCCGTGCCCTGATCGCGGCTGGCGACATGGTCGGCGCCCGGCACTGCCTCGGCGCCCCCTTCATGGTCGAGGGCACGGTGGTCGAGGGCGACCAGCGAGGCCGCGAGCTCGGCTTCCCGACGGCCAACATCGTCCCCGACGACCGGCTCGCCTTCCCTGGCCACGGCGTTTTCGCTGCCTTCGCCGACGGAGTCCCCGCTGCGGTCAACGTCGGCGTGCGGCCCACTTTCGAAAGCGGCCGCGGCGTGCTGATCGAGACCTACCTGATCGATCGCTCCGAAGACCTCTACGGCCGCACGCTGCGGGTCGCCTTCGTCGAGCGCCTGCGCGGCGAGAAGCGCTTCGCCAGCGTTGAGGAGCTGATCGCCCAGATGCGGATCGACGTCGAGGACGCGAAGCGGGTCTGTGCTAGCTTCACCGACGCATCATGAGCCTTGCGAAAGAGAAGAAGAGCGAGCTGATCGGCAAGTACGGCCGCGCAGAGCAGGACACCGGCTCGGCCGAGGTGCAGATCGCCCTGCTCACGGAGCGCATCAACGAGCTCACCGAGCACCTGCGCTCGCACGCCAAGGACCACCACTCGCGCCGCGGCCTGCTGATGCTGGTCGGAAAGCGCCGCCGCATGCTCCGTTATCTGGAGCGCACCGACCTCGAGCGCTACCGCGCCCTGGTCGCCGAACTGGGCCTGCGCCGCTAGGCCGCGGCTCCCTGTAGTCTCCCCGGCGACAGAGAACGAGAGTTCTGAAAGCAGATGGCCGCCATCCGGGCGGCTGGAGGTAAAAAACTGATGAGCATGTTTGACGTAAGCCGTGTTTCGGCGGAGATCGGTGAGGACCAGATCTCATTCGAGACGGGCAAGCTGGCCAGACAGGCAGGCGGCGCCGTGGTCGTCCAGTCCGGCGACACGATGGTGCTCTGCACCGCGACGATGGGCAACCTGCGCGACGTCGATTTCCTTCCCCTCACGGTCGACATCGAGGAGCGGATGTACGCCGCGGGCAAGATTCCCGGCTCGTTCTTCCGCCGCGAGGGCAAATCGAGCGAGAAGGCGACGCTGACCGCGCGCATGATCGACCGGCCGATCCGGCCGCTCTTCCCCAAGGGCTGGCACTACGAGACGCAGCTGGTCGCAACCCCTCTTTCGGTGGACCACGTCCACCCCTACGACATCCTCGCGATGAATGGCGCTTCCGCCGCCCTGGCGATCTCGCCGATCCCGGTTGCCGCCCACGTCGGCGCCGTCCGCGTCGGCAAGCTCGAGGGCGACTTCGTCGTGAATCCGCCCGAGGAGCGGATGGAGGAGCTCGAGCTCGACCTGATCGTCGCCGGCACCGAGGAGGCGATCCTTATGGTCGAGGCCGGCGCCGACGGCGTCACCGAGCAGGAGATCCTCGATGCGCTCGACATTGCCCACGGCGAGATCAAGAAGCTCGTCGCGGCGATGGATGAGCTGCAGCAGAAGGCCGGCAAGGAGAAGGTCGAGGTCGAGGCGCCCGGGATCGACGCTGGGCTGCTCGACGAGATCCGCTCGTCGCACGGCCAGGCCCTGGTCGATGCGATCGCCACCGAGGGCAAGCTTGAGCGCTACGAGGCGATCGACGGGGTCAAGGACGAGGTCGTCGCCAAGTACGCACCGGATAGCGGCGACGAAGAGTCCGACGGCGAGCGCCGCTCCGAGGTCAAGGCCGCCTTTGCGGCAGTCGAGAAGGACACGATCCGCAAGGCGATCGCGGTTGACAAGAAGCGCCCGGATGGCCGCGCCCAGGACGAGATCCGGCCGATCGAGTGCGAGGTTGACATCTCCCCGCGCGTGCACGGCTCGGCGCTGTTCACTCGCGGCGAGACCCAGATTCTCTCCAACGTGGCGCTGGGCACGACGCGGATGGACATGCGGCTCGACACGCTCGGGTTGCAGACGACCAAACGCTTCTGGCACCACTACAACTTCCCGCCCTTCTCCGTCGGCGAGGCGGGCTTCATGCGCGGCCCGAAGCGGCGCGACATCGGTCACGGTGCGCTCGCCGAGCGGGCGCTGGAGGCCTCGATCCCCGACGAAGAGAGCTTTCCCTACGTGCTGCGTGTGGTCTCGGAGACGCTCGAGTCCAACGGTTCCTCCTCGATGGGCTCGGTCTGCGCCTCCTCGATGGCGCTGCAGGCGGCCGGGGTACCGGTCTCAGCGCCGGTTGCGGGCGTCGCGATGGGCCTGATCAAAGAGGGCGACGACTACATCGTTCTGACCGACATCGCCGGCGTCGAGGATCACCTCGGCGACATGGACTTCAAGGTCGCCGGCACCGCGGACGGGATCACCGCCCTGCAAATGGACATCAAGATCACGGGGGTCACCTTCGAGATCCTCACCGATGCCCTGGAGCAGGCCAACAAGGGACGCCAGTTCATCCTCGGCAAGATGGCCGAAGCGATCGACGGGCCGCGGGAGATCCTCTCCCAGCACGCGCCGCGGATCGAATCGATCAAGATCGACCCGGAGAAGATCGGCGCCGTGATCGGCAAAGGCGGCGAAACGATCCGCGCCCTCTGCGAGGAGTTCGAAGCGGAGATCGACGTCGAGGACGATGGCACTATCCGCATCTACGCGCCGACCGGGGAACTGGTCGACGCCTGTGTGGCGCGGATCGAGTCGATGACCAAGGAGGCTGAAGTCGGCGACAAGTACCCCGCCGCCAAGGTCGTCAAGACGACCACCTTCGGCGCCTTCGTCGAGCTGGTCAAGGGCACCGATGGCCTGCTGCACATCTCCAACGTCAAGCCGGGGGAGAGGGTCGACTCGGTCGACGACGTGCTCAGCTCCGGCGACGTGATCGACGTCACCGTGGTCGAGGTCGACCGCGAGCGCGGTCGCATCGGCCTGCGCCTCTCCGACGACCCATCGGTGGCCGGCAAATCGGCGGAGGAACTGGCATCGGTCGGCTCCGGCGACGGCGGCCCGCGTCGCAACGGCGGCGACCGGGGTCGCGGCGGCGGCGGCGGTCGCAGGCGCGAGCGCGAGCGGCGCAACTAGGCCTTGAGCGCGGAGCGACCAAGCGTGCATATCTGGTTCTCCGCGCCGGGAGCGGAGCGCGAACCCTGATGTCTCCGGCCGCGCAGCTAAGCGAGCTCGGCTCGGGCGTACGGGTCGTGACCGAGGAGGTCCCCTCGGTCCGTTCCGTCGCGCTCGGGCTCTGGGTCCGCACCGGATCGAGGAACGAGACGCCTGCTCAGGCGGGCGTCTCGCACTTCCTCGAGCACCTGCTGTTCAAGGGCACGGCCCGCTACTCGGCGATCGAGATCTCCGAGCTCTTCGACGGGCTCGGCGCCTCGGTCAACGCGGCGACGGGCAAGGAGACCACGCACCTGCACGCACGCTTCCTCGACGAGCACACCGAGGAGGTCTTCGACCTGCTGGCGGAGATGCTGCTGGCGCCGACCTACCCCGAAATCGACTCCGAGCGCGACGTCGTGCTCGAGGAGATCGCGATGTATGAGGACGAGCCCCAGGATCGCGTCCACGACGTGCTCGCCGAGGCGGTGTTCGGTCAGCACCCGCTCGGCCGTCGCGTGCTCGGCGAGGCCGAGGTGATCTCCTCGATTCCGGTTCCGGACATAGAGGCCTACCGGAGCGACCGCTACACCGGCGCCCACGTCGTCGTCGGCGCCGCCGGGCACCTCGAGCACGAGCGCATCGTCGCCCTCGCCGAGCGGCTCGTCTCGCCGCCCAGCGGCGGCAACGGCACCGCTGCGGCAAGCGCGCCGGCCGCGAAGGGGAAGCTGCACTTCTACCCCAAGGACACCGAGCAGTACCACATCTGCTTCGGGGCGCCGGGGATCGTGCGCGACGACGAGCGCCGCTATGCGCTCGCCGTGCTCGACTCGATCTTCGGCGGCTCGACCTCCTCGCGCCTCTTCCGTGAGGTCCGCGAGAAGCGCGGCCTTGCCTACGCGGTCGGCTCCTACAGCGAGCAGTACACGGACTCCGGCCTGGCCGCCACCTACGTCGGCACGCGCGAGGACAACGTCGAGGAGGCCTGCGCGGTGATTGGCTCCGAGCTCGGGCGCCTGCGCAGCGAGCCGGTCTCCGGCGCGGAGCTGGCGCGGGCGAAGGAGAACGTCAAGGGCCGCCTCGTGCTCTCCTCGGAGTCCACGGCGGCGCGGATGTCGCGGATCTCACGCGCGACCCTGTTCGGCATGCCGATCGAAAGCCTCGATGCGATGCTGGCCAAGGTCGACGCGGTCGAGGTCGGGCAACTCAGCGAGCTCGCCGCCGAGCTCTACGCCCCCGAACGGCTCTCCGCCGCCTGCGTCGGCCGCGACGAGGACTGCTTCCGCAAGGCGCTGGATAATTCCGCCATCTCCTCTGCTCTCGCGAATGCCTGAAGAATCAGACATGGACAGGCATTCGCTTCCGCGTCCGGGGATGGCGGGTCAGTGATCCGGGTCGCGGTATCCGGGGCCGCCGGTCGGATGGGACAGACGGTGTGCGCGGCGGTCGAGGGCGCCGAGGGCATGGAGCTCGCCGGCAGAGCCGATCCGGCACTCGGCGCCGAGCTCGCCGAGGTGCTTGGTGGGGCCGAGGTCGTCGTCGACTTCAGCACCCCCGACACGGCGCTCGCCAACGCCGGCGCCTGTCTCGACGCCGGCATCCACGTCGTGCTCGGCACGACCGGCTTCGACCTCGAGGCGCTGCGCGCCAAGGCCGAGGCGAGCGAGGCCAACTGCTTCGTCGCACCGAACTTCGCGATCGGCGCGGTGCTGCTGATGCAGGCCGCGCAGACGATCGCCCGCCACATGCCCGAGTGCGAGATCGTCGAGCTGCATCACGATCGAAAGCTCGACGCGCCCTCGGGCACCGCCAAGCGCACCGCCGAGCTGATCACCGCGGCCGGGGGCAACGTGCACGAGCCGATCCACTCGGTACGTCTGCCGGGACTGGTCGCCCACCAGGAAGCGATCTTCGGCGGCGAGGGCCAGACGCTCTCACTGCGCCACGACTCGGTCGACCGCGTCTCCTTCATGCCCGGCGTGCTGCTCGCCGTGCGCGAGGTGGCCGGCTTACCCGACCGATTCACGGTCGGACTGGAGAAGCTGCTGTGAGCGCCCACGACGCGACCGCCGAAGCCGAGCTGGTCCGCCGGGGCGAGGCGACCCCGGCGGAGTTGGCCGAAGCCGCGATCGCACGGATCGAGGCGAGCAACGAGGAGATCAACGCGGTGATCCATCCGCTCTTCGAAGAGGGCTTGGAAACGGCTCGCGGCCCGATTCCCGACGGGCCGTTCAAGGGCGTGCCCTTCCTGCTCAAGGACCTCGGCGCCGCCTTTGCCGGCCAGCCGCTGCACCTCGGTATGAGCTATCTCAAGCAGCGCGACTTCCGCGCCCCGGTTGACACCTTCCTCGCGCAGCGCTTTCGCAATGCCGGGCTGGTCACGATCGGCAAGACCAACGCGCCCGAGCTCGGCATTCTGCCGACGACCGAGCCACGTGCCTACGGGCCGAGTCGCAATCCCTGGGACACGACCCGCTCGACCGGCGGCTCCAGCGGCGGCTCGGCTGCCGCGGTCGCCTCCGGCATGGTCTCAATCGCCCACGCCAACGACGGCGGTGGCTCAATCCGCATCCCGGCATCGAACTGCGGCCTGGTCGGGTTGAAGCCGAGCCGCCAGCGGACCAGCGAGGGGCCGCTGGTCGGCGACTTCATGTCGGGCCTGACCGCCGAGCTCTGCGTGTCGCGCTCCGTGCGCGACACCGCTGCGCTGCTTGAGGCCGTGCACGGCCCGGCGCCGGGCGATCCCTACGTCGCGCCGCCGCCACTACGGCCATACACCGAGGAGGTCGGCGCCGATCCGGGCAAGCTGCGGATCGCCCTCTGGACCGAGACGATCATCGAGCAGGACGCCGACCCCGAGGTGGTCGGCGCCACCCGCAACGCCGCGAAAACGCTGGAAGGCCTCGGCCACGCGGTCGAGGAGCCAGACATGGACGTCCTGCGGAGCATCCCGATCATCGAGCCGTTCCTGGTCCGCTGGGCCGCCGGGCAGGCACAGGCGCTGGACCAGCTCGGTGTCGTCGGCGGGCAGCCGATAGGGCGCGAGGATGTCGAGCCGCTGACCTGGGCGCTGGCCGAGATCGGCCGCAAGCACACCGCCGGCGAGTACCTTGAGGCGGTCGGCCAGCACCAGATCATGAGCCGCATCCTCGCCGGCGTACACGAGTCCGGCTTCGACCTGTTGCTGACCCCGACGATGGGCGAGCCGCCGCCGCCGCTGGGCAGCTTCGACGACTCCGGCCCCGACCCGATGGCCGCGTTCGAGCGCGCCTTCATCTCGGGCTGCTTCACCGCCGCCTTCAACGCGACCGGACAGCCGGCTATCTCGCTGCCGCTGCACCAGACCGAGGCCGGCCTTCCGGTTGGCGTCCAGCTCGTCGCCCCGCTCGGCCGCGAGGATCTGCTGCTGCGGACCGCCGCTCAGCTCGAGCAGGCGGTTCCGTGGGCCGACCGCATACCCTCTTCGCGATGAGCGACCTGCGAGGCATCCTGACCGCGATGGCGACGCCCTTCGAGGCGGACGGCGCCGTCGACGGGGCCGCGGCCCGGCGCCTAGCTGCCCACCTGATCGAGCACGGCTCGCACGGGGTCGTCGTCGCCGGCTCGACCGGCGAGGCGGCGACGCTCGACGACGAGGAGCACATCGCGCTGTTGGCGGCGATCGTCGATGAGATCGGCGACGGAGCAACTGTGGTCTGCGGCACGGGCACCAACGACACCCGCCACTCGATTGAGCTGACCAAGGCGGCGGCCGACGCCGGCGCCGACGCGGCGTTGATCGTCACGCCCTATTACAACAAGCCCAATCCGGCCGGGATCGTCGCCCACTTCGAGGCGATTGCCGGCGCGGTCCCCGACCTCCCCCTGATCGCCTACAACATTCCCTCCCGCGTGGTCGTCAACGTGCCGCCGGAGCTACTCGTCCGGCTGGGCCAGATCGACAACGTGGTCGGGGTCAAGCAGGCAAACAACGGGGAGCTCGGCCCAATCGAGGGCCTCGACGTGCTAGCCGGCAACGACGACATCTTCCTCGCCACGCTCGAACAGGGCCTGGCCGGCGGCATCCTCGTCGCCTCGCACCTGGTCGGCCCGCAGATGCGGGAGATGTGGGACGCCGCCCAGGCCGGCGAGGTCGAGCGCGCCCGCGAGATCGACGCGGGACTGCGCGGCTTCTACCAAGCGCTCGGGGTGACCACAAACCCGATGCCGGTCAAGGCGGCGCTGGCGCTGGCCGGGTTGATCCCGACCGACGCGGTGCGTTTGCCCCTGGTCACGCTTGACGACGCGCAGCGGGCCACGGTCCGCGCCGCGCTGGAAGCCGTCGGCGTCGCGGTGGAGGGCTAGGCGATGGCGAAGGGCAAGCTACGCGTGCTGCCGCTCGGCGGGCTCGGTGAGATCGGCAAGAACATGACCGTGATCGAGTACGGCGGCAAGATCGTCATCGTCGACACCGGCTTGATGTTCCCGACCCCGGAGATGCTCGGCATAGATCTCGTCCTGCCCGACTTCGGCTACCTGCGCCAGCGCGCCGGCGACATCGAGGCGATTGTGCTCACCCACGGGCACGAGGACCACGTCGGGGCGCTGCCCTACGTGCTGCGCGAGCTCGGCATGCCGCCGGCGATCTACGGCGGCCAGCTGACGATCGGGATGGTCCGCTCGAAGCTCGACGAGCACAAGCTCAAGGACGCGCCGTTGGAAGAGCTGCCCGCCGGCAAGAAGATCAAGGCCGGGCCGTTCGAGCTCGAGCTGGTCCACCTCTCGCACTCGATCCCCGACGCCCGCGGCGTGATCATCGGCACCGAGCTGGGTACGATGCTGATGACCGGCGACTACAAGTTCGACCAGACCCCGGTCGACGGCCGCCCGGCCGATATGGCGCGGCTCGCCCAGCTCGGTCACGACGGGTTGCTGCTCCTCTGCGGCGACTCGACCAACGCCGACCGGCCCGGCATCGCTCCGTCGGAGTCGAGCGTCGGCCCAGCCCTGCTGGAGACCTTCGACGCGTGCAAAGGGCGGATCATCGTCACCTCCTTCGCCTCCAACATCCATCGCGTCCAGCAGGTGATCGACGCCGCGATCGAGCTTGACCGGCGCGTCGCCCTGGTCGGCCGCTCGATGCGCAAGAACTACAACATCGCCTCCAACCTCGGTGTTGCCGAAGCGCCTTCCGGGCTGTTCATCCAGCCGCGCGAGATCGAGGACTTCCCTGACGAGAAGGTGATCGTGATCTCCACCGGCAGCCAGGGAGAGCCGCTCTCGGCGCTGCGGCGCATGGCCAACAACGATCATCGCGACGTCGAGCTGCGTTCCGGCGACACGGTCGTCTTCTCCGCCACGCCGGTACCGGGCAACGAGCGCGCGGTGAACGAAACGATCGACCGGATCTACGAGATCGGCGCCTCGGTCGTGACCGCGAAGGACGCGCCGATCCACGCCTCCGGGCACGGCTGGCAGGAGGAGCTGAAGCTGATGCTCAACCTGACCAAGCCGCGCTACGTGATGCCGGTGCACGGCGATTACCAGCGCCTGCGCCTGCACGCGCAGCTCGCCCACTCGGTAGGTGTCGACCCCGAGAACGTCTTCCAGGGCCGCAACGGCCTGCCCTTGGAGGTCGACGCCGACGGGGCCCGCTTCGGCAAGGAGGAGCACGCCGGGGTCGTCTACGTCGACGGCGTCAACGTCGGCGAGCCCGACGACGTGGCGCTGCGCGACCGGCGCGAGATCTCCGCCGACGGCATCTTCATCGTCGTCGCGACGATCTCCTCCGAGGACGGCAGCGTCGTCGCCGATCCCGAGGCCATCGTTCGTGGCGTCGCCCTGCCCGACGATGGCGAGGACCTGGTCGAAGAGCTCAAGGACGTGGTCGAGGACTCGCTCGAAGACGCGGCCGAGGCGGGCACCCGTGAGGTGCACCTGCTGCAGGAGGACGTCCATGAGGCGATCGCCAAGCTGATCTACAAGAAGCTGCGTAGCCGGCCGATGATCCTGCCGGTCGTGGTCGAGGTATAGCCAGAAGCCAAGTCGCCCCCGGACGCGGGAGTGAGGGGCCGTCCATATCTGATTCTCCGGCCCCTCACGGGAGCAGAGGAGGCGGCGTTTGATGAGGACCCGCCGGTCGCGTTGGGGAGAACCGGCGGGCCCTGTTGTGTCTCGTCCACGGCGAAGATAGGCCGGGGCGCTAAAGCCGGTCTAAAGCTCCCTTAATGGCTTTCTCATGCTTTCGCAGCGGCAGCCGGATGCGGAAGAGCGCGCCCCCCTGCGGCGAGTCGGTGACCTCGGCACGGCCGCCGTGCGAGCCGGCGACGGCGCTGACGATCGCCAGGCCGAGGCCGCTGCCGCCGCCGCCGACCGCGGTGTCGGCCGGTCCCTCTCCGCGCACGAAGCGCTCGAAGATCTGCTCGCGCAGCTCCGTGGGCACGCCCGGGCCGTCGTCGGCGACCTCGACCACCGCCTCGTCGCCGCGGCGGCGCAGGCGCAGCTCGATCGTCGAGCCCGGCGGCGTGTGACGGACCGCGTTGTCGAGCAGGTTGAGCACCGCGCGGTGCAGCTCGTCCGGGTTGCCATCGATCGGCTGCGGCAGTTCGTTGTCGATTCGCAGCTCCCGTTCGCCAATCGTCGGCGCGACCTCGGCGGCGGCGTTGCCGGCGACCTCGGCGAGGTCGCAGCGGGTGCGGGCCCCGACCCTGCCGGCGTCGGCGCGGGCGAGCAGCAGCAGGTCGCCGACCAGCCGGCTCATCCGCCCCGAGGAGCGCAGGGCGGAATCGATCATTGCCCGCTCGTCCTCGTGTGCCGGTGCCTCCAGCGAGGCCTGCAGCAACTCGAGGTTCGCGAGGATGCTGGTCAGCGGCGTGCGCAGCTCGTGCGAAGCGTCGGCGACGAACTCGCGCTGCTTTCGCAGGGCCGCTTCACGCTCGCCGCGGGCCGCGTCGAGCGAGCGCAGCATCTGCTCCAGCGTCCGCGCCAGCTCGCCGACCTCGTCGTCGGCCGGCGGGCGCGGCATGTGGCTGGAGGGGTCGCCGGTATCCGCGATTGTCCGCGCCGTCGCCGTCAGCGAGGAGATCGGGCGCATCGCCCGGCGGGCGATCGCGACGCCGGCGAAGCCGGCCAGTACCGTGGCTCCGAGGACGCCGGCAAAAATGAACAGCCAGAGCCGGTCGATCGTCGAGTCGACGTGCTGCTCGTCGCGGCCGTACTGGACGTAACCGGCGATGCGGCCGCTCTGGCGACTGCGCAGGGCGAGCGTGACGACGCGCATCGAGCCGACCTCGCTGACGCCCGGTGCCGGCGGGCCCAGCTCCGCGGCGCCCGGGCTGGCATCGAGCTGCTGCCCGCGCGCGTCGTAGATCCGCGCCGAGGCATCGTTGGGGCTGACGAAGTCGGCGAGGTCGGGCTCTTCGGCGATCAGCGTGTTGGTGATTGTGTCCACGACCCGCACCTGCGATCCGAGCGTCGAGACCGCCCCTTTGATCTCGCGGTTGAAGTCGTCGCGCACGCGCTGCGCAGCGAGGTTGCCGACGATCGCGCCGAAGAGCAACAGGATCGCCGCGGTCAGGCCGGCGGAGACCGCTGCCAGGCGCCAGGTCACCGGCCAGTTCCGAGGCCGCAGCATCGCTAGTCCCTGAGCACGTAGCCGGCGCCGCGCTTGGTGTGCAGCAGGCGCGCATCGCCGCCGGCCTCGAGCTTGCGCCTCAGGTTGGAGATGAAGACATCGATCGTGTTCGTGGCCGCCATCGGGTCGTATCCCCAGACCTCGTCCAAGAGGCGCTCGCGCGAGATCACCAGGCGCTCGTTGTGCATCAGGTATTCGAGCAGCTCGAACTCGCGGTTGGTCAGCTCGATCTCGCGCTCGCCGCGCTTGACCTCACGGGTGGCCGGATTGAGCGTGAGGTCGCCGACCTGCAGTGAGGCCGAGCCGCGTGGCGGCCGGCGGCGCAGCAGGGCGCGGATGCGGGCGAGCAGCTCCTTGCGCTCGAACGGCTTGACCAGGTAGTCGTCGGCGCCGCCGTCGAGGCCGCTGACGCGATCCTCGGTCTCGGTGCGCGCGGTCAGGATCAGGATCGGGACGTCGCTCTCGGCACGCAGGCGGCGGCAGACCTCGACCCCGTCCATGCGCGGCAGCCCGAGGTCGAGGACGACGACATCGGGCACGAAACCAGTAGCGACGTCGAGCGCCTCGACGCCGTCGCCGGAGGTCCGCACCTCATAGCCCTCGTTGCGCAGCGAGCGCCGCAGCACATCGGCGATCTCCTCGTCGTCCTCGACGACGAGCACCCGCCCTTCGGCCACCTCGGTCTCGTTGCCCACCGCAAGCATGCTCAGCGATCTTAGCCGCGCGCCGTCGCCTTTCCGTGTGCCTTTAGGGCGAATTTAGGCTCGGAGATAGCGGGGAAGGACCGTCTTTCGGGGCAGTTGCCATCTGCCTCGCTTGCGATGATCGATCGCAGCCCCGTGAGCCCACCTGCAGCCGTCCATCTCCACGCGCACAGCGAGTACTCGCTGCTTGACGGTGCCTGCAAGATCGACGCGATGGCCGCGCGGGTCGCGGAGATGGGACAGCCGGCGCTGGGCCTTACCGACCACGGCGTGATGAACGGCGCGGTAGAGCTCTACAAGTCCTGCAAGAAGCACGGGATCAAGCCGATCGCGGGGCTCGAGGCCTACTTCGTCGACGACGTCAAGGCGGTCAAGGAGAAGCCCAAGTACGAGCGCAACCACATCACCCTGCTGGCGGAGAGCGACGCCGGCTTCGCCAACCTGGTCCAGCTCACCTCGGCCGGTTTCCTCGAGGGCTTTTCACGCGGCAAGGCCAACGTCGACATGGAGATGCTGGCTGCCCACGCCGAGGGCGTGATCGTGCTCACCGGCTGCCTGCAGTCTCGCTTCTGCCGGCGCCTGGTCGAAGAGCGCGCCGACGATGCTCGGGCCCACCTCGACGACCTGATCCACGCCTTCGGTCCCGAGCAGGTCTACTTCGAGGTGCAGAAGAACGGCATCGAGGAGCAGGAGAAGGCGAACCAGGGGATCGCCCGCTTTGCCCGCGAGCTGAACCGGCCGCTGGTCGGCACCGCCGATGTCCACTACCTGCGGCGCGAGGATTTCGACAACCACGCGGCGCTGCTCTGTGTTCAGACCAAGTCGACGCTCGAGGCACCGAAGATGAGCTTCGACACCAACGAGTTCTACCTGAAGAGCAACGAGGAGATGGCGTCCTCCTTCGCCGAGTGGCCGGAGGCGATCCCGAGCACACTGGAGATCGCCGAGCGCTGCTCGATCGAGATCGAGCTGGGCAAACTGTTGCTGCCGCGCTACCCGACCCCGGACGGGTCCGAGCCTGAGGAGATGCTGCGACGGCTTGCCGCCGAAGGCCTGCGCGCCCGCTACGGCGACCCCGTCCCCGCCGCCGCCACCGAGCGGATGGAGTTCGAGCTCGGCGTGATCGAGGAGATGGGTTTCTCCTCCTACTTCCTGATCGTCTGGGACTTCGTCCGCTACGCCAAGGAGAACGGCGTCGCCGTCGGTCCGGGTCGTGGCTCGGCGGCCGGATCGATCGTCTCCTACGTGCTCAGGATCACCGATCTCGACCCGCTCGCCGAGGGGCTTCTCTTCGAGCGCTTCCTCAACCCGGGGCGCAAATCGATGCCCGACATCGACATCGACTTCTCGGTGCGCGGCCGCGAGCGGATGATCCGCTACGTCGGCGAGAAATACGGGCGCGAGTCGGTCGCTCAGATCATCACCTTCGGCAAGATGGCGCCACGCGCCGCGACCCGCGACGCGGCCCGTGTGCTCGGCTTCGACTACGGGAGCGGCGACCGCCTCGCAAAGCAGATCCCCGAGCCGATCATGGGCCGCAGCCCGTCCTTCGAGGAATGCCTGCAGCCGGGCCAGGAGCTGAAACGGACCTACGACGACGAGCCGGACGCGAAGAAGATCATCGACGTCGCCCAGGGGCTCGAAGGGATCATCCGGAACAATTCAATCCACGCCGCTGCCGTGGTGATCGCCGACCGCCCGCTGCACGAGGTCGTGCCGCTGCAGCTGGCCGAGGACCGCAACACCGCCGAGAAAGGCGAGAAGCAGTACAAGATCGTGACCCAGTACTCGATGGGGCCGATCGAGGAGATCGGCCTGCTCAAGATGGACTTCCTCGGCCTGCGCAACCTCGACGTGATCGAGGACGCGATCGACATCATCGAGCGCTCGCGCGGCGAGCGGCTCGACATGGAGCAGATCCCGATCGACGACGCGGCCACCTACGAGATGCTCGCCGACGGCGACTCGACCGGTGTCTTCCAGTTCGAGTCGGAGGGGATGCGCGACGCGCTGCGCAAGGTCGGGCCGACAGAGTTCGCCGACATCGTCGCCCTCGGCGCCCTCTACCGGCCCGGCGCGATGGCCTACATCCCCGCCTACGCCAAGGGCAAGAAGGACCCGACGACGGTGCGCTACCCGGACCCGCGGTTGCGCGCGATCACCGAGGAGACCCACGGCTGCGTCATCTACCAGGAGCAGTTGATGGAGATCGCTCGCTCGATGGCGGGCTTCTCGGGCGCCGAGGCGGACGACCTGCGCAAGGCGATCGGCAAGAAGAAGCGCGATTTGATGGCGACGATGAAGGACAAATTCATGCAGGGCCTGGCCGCCTCGAACACGGCGCCCAACGTCGCCAAGGACCTCTGGAAGCTCAACGAAGCGGCCGCCGACTACTCCTTCAACAAGTCCCACGCCGCCTGCTACGGGCTGATCTCCTACCGCACCGCCTACCTCAAGGCCAACTACCCGGCCGAGTACATGGCTGCGGTGATTTCCTCGGTGATGAACACCAAAGACAAGGTGCCCTTCTTCGTCAACCGCTGCGCGGAGATGGGTATCGACGTGCTGCCGCCCGACGTCAACTCCTCCGACCACAGCTTCGTCGTCTACGAGAAGGCGATCCGCTTCGGCCTCGACGCGGTCAAGAACGTCGGCCACAGCGCCGTCGAGGCGATCCTCAGTGCCCGCGAGGAGGCGCCGATCGCCTCGATCTGGGACTTCTGCGAGCGGGTGGATGCGCGCGCGGTCAACAAACGGGCGATCGAGTGCCTGATCAAGTGCGGTGCGCTCGACTCAACCGGGGCGACCCGCCGGGGCATGCTCGAGGCGCTGCCCGCTGCCCAGTCGGCGGGGCAGAAGGCGCAGGAAGACGCGCAGCTCGGCCAGGGTTCGATCTTCGACTTCGGCGACGGCGCGACCGGCGGGGGAGGGGAGGGCGGCTCCAGCGCGCAGCACCGCCCGCCGATCTCCGCCGCCGAGTTCGAGCGCCGCGAGCTGCTGGCGATGGAGAAGGAGACGCTCGGCACCTACCTCTCTTCGCACCCGCTCTCCGAAGTGCGCGAGGCGCTACGGGCGCGCGTCGACTGCGGCCTGGCCGAGCTGGCGAACAGGCCCGACGGCTCCTGGGTCACGGTCGGCGGGATCGTCGCCGACAGCAAGAAGATCCGCACCAAGAGCGGCAACCAGATGATGTTCGCGACACTCGACGATGTCGAGGCGCAGATCGAGATGCTGGTCTTCAAGGCCGACCAGGCGGACAGCGCCGCGGTGATCGAGACCGACGCCGTCGTCCTCGTCCGCGGCCGCATCGACCACAAGGAGCGCGGCGAGACCAAGCTCGTCGTGCAGGAGGCCGAGCGCTTCGAACCGGACGTCGAGGAGATCGCCAAAGCCAGCGCCGCGGCAAGCGCCCCGACCGAGCCGCTCAAGCTGCAGACCGACGCGGTGAGGCTGGGCGTGCCGGGCTTCTTCGAGGAGCTGAAGGCGGTGCTGGAGCACCACCGGGGCGACGCACCGGTGTTCCTCGCGATCTCCGATGCCAACGGCGACACCCGCGAGATGAAGCTCGGCGACGAGTTCCGGGTGCGCCCGTCGGGCAGCTTGCGCGCCGAGCTGGACCAGGTGCTGGGCACGGAGGCCCTGGCTGCCTAGACTTCCGGGTGTGCCCGCCACGCGCCAGATGACCGGTGAGTGCCGTCAGTGCCGTTCGTTCTGCGACAAGATGGTCGAGCCGCGCGCCTGCATCGAGCTCGGCTGCGACTACCTCTACAGCTTCGTGGACTCGCTGAGCGGGACCCAGTACGTCGGCTGCATGCAGCAGGTCTTCGGCGCCAAGGTCGAGCTCGACGCGGTGCTGCAGCCCGGCGGCTTCGGCGGGGTCAAGATGACTGGCACGGCGCTGCCGCACTGCCCGTTCTCGGTCGAGCGCGCCTACGCGGGGCTTGATGAGGAGAACGAGTGCGTCAACCGCCGCTTCTTCGACTGCACAGATGACGGGCCCGAGGGCCTGCGCGCCTTCGACCTGCGCGACCTCGCCCAGGAGTCCCCCGGGGTCTAAGAGCCTGTAAGTCGACATCGTTCCGTGTAGGATTCGTCGCCATGAGCGATGATGCGGCAGTGGCAGAGGCGGAGCAGATCGTGGGCGAGGCGGCCGGGGACGGCGCCGGGGCCGAGGGGCCGAAGTTCACGCTCGAGCTGAACCAGGACCAGCAGGACATCCGCGACTGGGTGCACGGCTTCGCCGAGGGCGTCGTCCGCCCCGCCGCGGAGGAATGGGACGAGCGCGAGGAGACGCCGTGGCCGGTGATCCAGGAGGCCGCCAAGATCGGCCTCTACGGCTTCGAAGCGCTGGGCCAGTTCTGGGCCGACGAGACCGGCCTGACCCTACCTATCGCTAACGAGGAGCTGTTCTGGGGCGACGCCGGCATCGGCATGGCGATCATGGGCACCTCGCTCGCGGTCGCCGCGATCTTCGGGCAGGGGACCCCGGAGCAGATGGGCGAGTGGATCCCGCAGTGCTTCGGCAGCGCCGAGGATCCCAAGGTCGCCGCCTTCTGCTCCTCCGAGCCGGACGCCGGCTCCGACGTGGCGGCGATCCGCACCAGCGCGAAGTACGACGAGGCCAATGACGAATGGGTGCTCAACGGGCAGAAGGCCTGGGCGACCAACGGCGGCATCGCCGACGTCCACGTGGTCATCGCCACCGTTGACCGTGAGCTCAAATCGCGCGGCCACGCCGCCTTCGTGATCCCGCCGGGGACGACGGGCTGCGAGCAGGGGGCCAAGGTGAAGAAGCACGGTCTGCGTGCCTCGCACACCGCCGACGTCCACCTCGACGACTGCCGCGTGCCGGGCTCCTGCCTGCTCGGCGGCAAAGAGAAGCTCGACGAGCGCCTCGCTCGCGTGCGCGAGGGCAAGCGCTCGAAGTCACAGGCGGCGATGCAGACCTTCGAGGCGAGCCGGCCGACAGTCGGTGCGCAGGCGCTCGGCATCGCCCGCGCCGCCTACGAGTATTCGCTTGAGTACGCCAAGGAGCGCCGACAGTTCGGCAAGGCGATCATCGAGAATCAGTCGATCGCCTTCGCCCTCGCTGACATGAAGATGGAGATCGATGCCGCCCGCCTGCTCGTTTGGCGCGCTGCCTGGATGGGTCGCAGCGGCCAGAAGTTCGAGAACGCCGAGGGCTCGATGTCGAAGCTCAAGGCCGGCGAGGTCGCCGTCTGGGCAACCGAGCGGGCGATCCAGATCCTCGGCGGCAACGGCTACACGCGCGAGTTCCCGGTCGAGCGTATGCACCGCGACGCGAAGATCTACACGATCTTCGAGGGCACCTCCGAGATCCAGCGCCTGGTGATCAGCCGCGCGATTTCCGGCGTCCACGTCAAATAGCGCTCAGTCCTTACGGCGCTTGAGGCCTTCGCGCCGCAGGCGCCTTGCTGCGCTGACTTCCTTCTTGTCGGGTCCCTTCTTCTCCGGTCCAGGCGTCTCCAGGGTGGCGGGGAGACCGTCGAACCTCGGCTCGGAGAGGAAGGCGCGGAGGCCGGCTTTGCCCATCTCGCCTTTGCCGATGTTGGCGTGGCGGTCGCGGTTGGAGCCGAGTGGGGCGGCGGCGTCGTTGACGTGCAGGCAGCGCAAGCGGTCGAGCCCGACCTTCTCGTCGGCTTCGTCGACGATCTCCGCGAGCGAGTCGGAGTCGGTCACGTCGTAGCCCTGGACGAAGAGGTGGCAGGAGTCGAGGCAGAGGCCGAGGCGCTCGCCCGACCCGGCCAGCTCGATCAGCTCGGCGGTCTCATCGAAGTCGCGGCCGAGCAGGCCTTTGTGGCCGGCGGTCTGCTCGAGCAGGAGGGGGCAGCTGTCGCTGTCCCCGACGGCGGCGGCGATCACCTTGGCGGCGCGCTTCATCGACGGGCCGTGCGGCTCGCCTTTCTGCGCGCCGGGGTGGAGGACGACGCCGGCGGCGCCAATCCCGTCACCGATGCGCAGGGCGTGGGTCAACGAGGCCAGGGACTTCACCCGCAGCTCACGGTCGGTCGTCGCGCAATTGATCAGGTAGACGGCGTGGATGACCACCGCCTCGACCGGGGAATCGGCCATCGCTTGTTTGAACTCGGCGAAGTCGTCGGGGCCGTAATTGGTCGGCCGCCACATGCGCGGGCTCTGGTTGAAGATCTGGATCGATTCGCAGCCGCGCTCGGCGCCGCGCTCGATCGCTTTCGCCAGGCCGCCAGACGTGGAAACATGCGCGCCGATCAACATGGATGCCGAAACTCCCCGATTGAGGTTTGCTCCCTCGCCGACCGGTGCACTGCACATCGGCGGCGCGAGGACGGCACTCTACAACTGGCTCGCGGCCCGTCACGGGGGCGGCGCGCTGGTGCTGCGGATCGAGGACACGGACCGCGAGCGCTCGACCGAGGAGAACGTCGAGCAGATCCTCGACGCGCTGCGCTGGCTGGAGCTGGACTGGGACGAGGGGCCGGTCTCGCAGGCCTTGCGCGCCGAGCGGCACGGCGAGGCCCTGCGGCGGCTGCTCGACAGCGGCGCCGCCTACCGCGACGCGGCCACCGCCAAGGACGTCGAGGCTTGGAAGGCAGAGCACGGCGCCGACCGCGGCTACCGGGGCGAGCACAGCGACGAGGCCGGCGCGGCGGTGCGACTGCGCGTGCCAGACGAGGGGGAGACGGTGGTCGAGGACCTGATCCGCGGCCCGGTCAGCTTCCCGAATCGCAGCTACGACGACTTCGTCATCGCCCGCGGCGACGACTCCGTCCTCTACAACTTCGCCGTCGCCGTCGACGACGCCGAGATGGGCATCACCGAGGTGGTCCGCGGCGACGATCACCTCTCGAACACGCCGAAGCAGTTGCTGGTGCTCGCGGCGCTCGGATTCGAGCCGCCGCGCTACGCGCACCTGCCGCTCTTGCACGGCCCGGACGGCAAGAAGCTCTCCAAGCGCCACGGCGCCGCCTCGGTGCAGGAGCTGCGCGAGGCCGGCTACCTGCCCGCCGCGGTGCGCAACTACCTGGCGCTGCTCGGCTGGGGCGCCGACGACGACGCGACCCTGATCCCGACCGAGGAGCTGGTCGAGCGCTTCCGGGTCGAGGACGTCGGCAGGGCGGCGGCGATCTTCGACGAGAAGAAGCTGCGTTGGGTCAACGGCCGCTACATGCGCGAGCTGCCGCTCGACGAGTACGTGCAGGTCGTCGCCCGGCATCTGGGGCGCGAGCCCGACGAGCCGCTTCGGGCGGCCTGCGAGATCGTGCAGGAGAAAGCCCAGACGCTGGCCGAGGTCTGGCCGCTGATTCGCTTCCTCTTCGAGTCGCCGGTGGAGGACGAGAAGGCCTGGAGCAAGACGATGAAGGACGGGGCCCCGGAGGCCCTGAGGGCGGCCCGCGAGGCGCTGGACGGGGCCGATGAGTTCGACGCGGCGGCCGTCGAGGCGGCGCTCGCGCCCCTGCCTGAGCGGCTGGGGCTGAAGCCGGGCAAGGTCTACCAGCCGATCAGGGTGGCGATCAGCGGCAGCACCGTCTCGCCCGGCATTTTCGAGTCGCTGGATGTGCTCGGGCGTGAGGAATCACTGCGGCGCATAGACGCCGCCCTGGTGCGCCTCAGCGCATAACAACACCCAATAGTGGGGAGGCTGGGGCTAAACCGTGCGTCCTCCGCTGCCGATGAGGGGGGCGGAGCGACACGTTTATGGCGTCCAGCAAATCTCAGACCAACGGCAGAGTGCAAAAGGCGGACGCCCCGCGCAATGCGGCGGCGGCCCCCGGTGCGCGCCTCGCGGCAGCCTTCGAGGCGGTGGAGAAATTCCCCGCCCTGATCGAGTCCCGCGCCCGTGTGATGCAGGCCGCCACGGCCGAGACCGCCCGCGTCGGCGAGCTGGTCGAAGCGGTCGAGGCGGACGTCGCGCTGACGATCGCCGTGCTGCGCTTCGCCAACCGCACGGGCGGCAGCTCCGGCACGATCGGCAGCGTGCCGGCGGCGGTCGACGTGCTCAAGCCCTCCGGCGTGCTGGCGATCGCCGGCACCGCCCCCGTCTTCGACTTCTTCGAGCCCAATGGCGGCTGGGAGCTGCGTCCTGAGCAGTTCCGCGTCCATGCTCTGGCGACCCAGCAGGCGGCGGCGCGGATCGGGCGCGAGGTCGGCTGGGAGGATCGCGACGAGCTGATCGTCGCCGCTTTGCTGCACGACATCGGCCGCCTGGTGATTTCCAAGCTGCACCCTGGTCGCCGCACCTACTTCGACGCCACCTCGCGCACGCCGGAGCAGCGGATCCGCGAAGAACGTGAGCAGCTCGGCATCGACCACGCCCTCGTCGGCGGCGTGCTGGCGCGGCGCTGGAACGTGCCGCAACGGATCGCGGTGGCGATCGAGCGCCACCATGCTGAGGACGCCGAAGGGCTGGCGGCGATCGTCGCCACCGCCGACATGGTCGCGCACTACTCGCAGGGCGAAGCGGTCACGGCAGAGCGCCTGCGCGAGACGGCGAAGCGCTGCGGCCTCGGCGCCGAGGGGCTACGCGAGTTGCTCTACGAGCTTCCCTACCCGCGCGAGTCCGAGTCGCGGGTGAGCGAGCCCTGCCCGCTCTCCAGCCGCGAGGTGGATGTCCTGCGCCACCTCTCCGAGGGGATGGTCTACAAGCAGATCGCGGGCGAGATGCAGCTCTCGGTCTCGACCATCCGCACCCACCTGCACAACGTCTACGGCAAGATCGGCGCCGTCGACCGGGCGCAGGCGGTTCTCACCGCACGCGACCACGGCTGGATCTAAAACACCAGGCGCCGCCTCGTCTGCTCCCCCGAAGGCGAGAGAATCAGATATGGATCGCCCTCGCTCCCGCGTCCGGGGGCGGCTAGTCGATCAGGCACTCGCGCAGGGCGATCGCCACGGCGTGGGTGCGGTTCTTGGCGCCGAGCCGGGCGAGGATGTTCTTGGTGTGGGTCTTGACCGTTTCCTCGCTGAGGCCGAGCTCGCGCGCCGCCAGCACGGTCGAGCCGCCGTCGGCGAGCAGCTGCAGGATCTCCCGTTGGCGCCGGGTCAGCTTGCCGCGGCTGCCGCTCGGCGGCACGGCCGGGTCGACGAAGCGTTCCTGCTCGAGCGCCGCCCGCGCCGCCCGCGCCATCAGCTCGGCGGCGGCGGTGCGGGCAACGTAGGCGCTGGCGCCGGCCTGCAGCGAGGCCGAAGCGATGTGTCGCTCCGGCCGCTCGCCGTGGGCGACGATCCCCATCCCCGGAGCCGTTTTGCGCAGTGTCCGGATCGCCTCCTCGCCGTGCAGCGCCTCGTCGGCGCCGTCCGGATCGCGACGCAGAGCCACAATCGCGACATCGATGCTGCCGATGTCGCGGATCAGGCCGACAGCCTCGCCGCGGCTCTCGCTCTCGTGCATCTCGAAGTCGCCGACCAGCGCTTCGCGCACCCCGAGGCGGACCAGGGGGTGGGGGTCGATCACAAGGCATTGTGGGCGCTCGCTCAGAACGGAGACGATCCTATACCCGGCAAAAACCGCTCGGTGCGGTAGAAATGGCCTGTGATCTCGATCACTTCGAAGTCGCGCTACGCCGTGGTCGCGATGGCGGAGCTGGCTCGCTCGGGCGAACGGCCCGTGCCGATCAAGGAGCTGGCCGAGCGTCGCGGCATACCCGAGCAGTTCCTCGAACAGCTCTTCTCGACCCTGCGCCGGGCCGGCCTGCTGACCAGCCACCGCGGCATGCGCGGCGGCTACACGCTCTCCCGCCCGGCCGATGAGATTACCGTGCTCGAGGTCGTCCAGGCTCTCGACGGCAAGGTCGGCCAGGAGGCCGACGAGGCCGGCGGCATCTGGGCTGAGGGCGTCGCCTCGCTGCGCAAGGTCTTCGCCCAGACCACGATCGCCGAAGTCGCACGCCGCGAGGCGGAGGAGGCCGGCTCGGGGATGTACTTCATCTGATGAGGATCGCGACTGAGGCATCTATCCTTGTCGGCGGGACGCCGTTGGTCGCATTGCGGCGGCTGGGGGAGGGGCTGCCGGGGGAGGTCTGCGCGAAGCTGGAGAACTTCAATCCCGGCGGATCGGTCAAGGACCGGATCGGGGTGGCGATGATCGATGCGGCCGAGGGCGAAGGTCTGATCGAGCCGGGGAAGTCGGTGATAGTCGAGCCGACCAGCGGCAACACCGGAATCGCGCTGGCGATGGTCTGTGCCGCGCGTGGCTACGAGCTGATCCTGACCTTGCCCGAGGGGATGAGCCGCGAGCGGGCGAAGCTGCTGCGCGCCTACGGCGCCGAGGTGCGGGAGACGCCCTCCCTGGGGGGCATGGGCGAGGCGGTCGGGTTGGCCGAGGAGATCCGCGAGCAGCGCCGCGCCTTCATGCCGCAGCAGTTCTCCAACCCGGCCAACCCCGCGGCCCACAGGAAGACGACGGCCGAGGAGATCTGGCGCGACACCGACGGCGAGATCGGCGCCTTCGTCGCCGGGGTCGGCACCGGCGGCACGATCACCGGCGTCGGCGGCCTGCTGCGCGAGTGCAGCCCGGAGACGCTCATCGTCGCGGTCGAGCCCGCCGCCTCGCCGGTGCTCTCGGGCGGCGCCCCGGGGCCGCACAAGATCCAGGGGATCGGCGCCGGCTTCGTCCCCGCGGTGCTCGACCGCACGGTGATCGACGAGACGATCGCCGTCTCCGACGAGGACGCGCTGGAGACGGCGCGGCTGTCGGCGAAACGCGAGGGGATCCTCGCCGGGATCTCCGCCGGGGCGAACATCAAGGCGGCGCTCGACGTGGCGGCGCGGCCGGAGATGAAGGGCAGGCGGGTTGTGACCGTGGTCTGCGACTCGGGCGAGCGCTACATGTCCCTACCCTTCTTCGCACCGTGATCAGACGCATCCTCAGTGAGATTCGTGCCGATATCTGCGCCGCGCGGGATCGCGATCCGGCGGCCCAGGACGTCTCCTCGTTCGAGATCCTCACCGGCTGGGCGGGGGTGCAGGCGCTGCTCTCCCACCGCGTCGCCCACGTCCTGCGCGAGGCCGGCGTGCCGCTGGCACCGCGGGCGATCGCCTACCTGATCCGCGCCGTGACCGGCGTCGAGATCCACCCCGCGGCCCAGATCGGGCCAGAGTTCTTCATCGACCACGGCTCCGGGGTGGTGATCGGCGAGACCGCCGAGATCGGTCGCCGCGTGACCCTCTACCAGGGCGTGACCCTGGGCGGGACCGGCTTCCAGCGCGGCAAGCGCCACCCGACCGTCGGCGACGATGTCACGATTGGCTCCGGCGCCAAGCTGCTCGGCCCGATCGCCGTCGGCGCCGGCGCCAAGATCGGCGCCAACACGGTCGTCGTCGAGGACGTGCCGCCGTGCTCAACCGTGGTCGGCAACCCCGGTCATCCGGTCAAGGTCGACGGGCGGCGCCCCCAGGGCCCGGACGCCGACTGGATCCACCTGCCCGACCCGATCGCCGAGGCGCTCAAGACGCTCTCCGAGCGGATCGCCAAGCTCGAGGAGCGGTTGGCGACGCTCGACGGCGGCGAGAGCCCGTCCGGCAACGGCGAGGAGCTGCGCCCGCGCACGGGGCGCTCCTCGGCGGGCGGCTGAGCCTTCCGCGCACGTCTCTATTCTCGGCTGAGATGCTCCAGGCCGAGGCAGCTCCGACTGAACCGGGCGCAGACCGCGCCGAGCGCCTGCTCGCTGAGCTGAACGAGCCACAGCGGGAGGCGGTTAGGCATGGCGACGGCCCGCTGCTGGTTCTCGCCGGCGCCGGCTCGGGCAAGACGCGCGTGCTCACCCACCGCATCGCCTACCTACTGGCGACCGGCCAGGCGCGGCCCGGCGAGATCCTTGCGATCACCTTCACCAACAAGGCGGCGACCGAGATGCGCGAGCGGGTCGAGCAGCTCGTCGGCCGCTCGGCCAAGGCGATGTGGGTGACTACCTTCCACTCCGCCTGCGCGCGGATGCTGCGCGCCGACGCCGAGCGGCTCGGTTACTCGCGCAGCTTCACGATCTACGACGAGTCGGACTCGCGGCGGATGGTCAAACGCTGCATGGAGGAGCTGCACGTCGACCCCAAGCGTTATCCGCCGCGGGCGATCCGCTCGCAGATCTCCGGCGCCAAGAACCAGCTCGTCGACGCCGACGCGTACGCACAGGCCCAGGGAGGCGTCTTCGAGGAGACCGTGGCCGGCGTCTTCCACCTCTACGAGAAGCGCATGCTGGCCGCCAACGCGATGGACTTCGACGACCTCCTGGTGCGCACTGTCAACGTGCTCGAGCTGGCCGAAGAGGCGCGCGAACGCTGGCGCCGCACCTTCCGCCACGTGCTCGTCGACGAGTACCAAGACACGAACCACGCCCAGTACCGATTGCTGCAGCTGCTCGCGGCGGACCACGGCAATTTGATGGTTGTAGGAGACGACGATCAGTCGATCTACGGGTTCAGGCACGCAGACATCCGCAACATCTTGGATTTCGAGAAGGACTTCCCCGATGCCGACTCGGTCAAGCTCGAGCAGAACTACCGCTCGACCCAGACGATCCTCTCGGCCGCCAACGCGGTGGTCGAGCGCAATCGCGACCGGCGGCCCAAGCAGCTCTGGACCGAGATCGCCGGCGGCGAGCCGCTGCAGCTGCGCGAGCTCTCCGATGAGCACGAGGAGGCGCGCTGGGTGGCGGGAGAGATCGAGCGCCTCGGGGAGGAGGAGGGGGTCAAGCGTGAGGGCGTCGCGGTCTTCTACCGAACCAACGCGATGAGCCGTGTACTGGAGGACACGCTGGTCCGCTTCGAGCTGCCCTACCAGGTGATCGGTGGCACCAAGTTCTACGAGCGGGCCGAGATCAAGGACGCGATCGCCTACCTCAGCCTGCTCACCAATCCGGCCGACCAGGTCTCCTTCACGCGGATCGTCAACAGCCCGCGTCGTGGGATCGGCGACACCAGCCAGGGCCGGCTCGCCGCCCACGCCAATACCACCGGCCTGCCGATCTGGGAGGTGGCCGAACAGGTCGAGGAGGTTCCCGGGCTGGGCGCCGCCGCGATCAAGGCGGTCTCGCGCTTCCACGGGACGATGGAGGGTCTGCGTGCTCGTTCCGAGGAGGCGCCGGTCGCCGAGCTGCTGGAGGCGACGCTGCGCGAGACGGGCTACCTCGAGGCACTCGCTGCCGAGCGCACGATCGAGGCCGAGGGGCGAGCGGAGAACCTCGAGGAGCTGGTCGGGATGGCCGCCGAGTTCGACGCCAACCATGAGCTCGAGGGTGAGGGGGAGGCGACGGAGCTGGAGGAGTTCCTGCAGCAGATCTCGCTGGTCACCCAACAGGACGAGCTGCGCGACGAGTCGGCGATCACGCTGATGACCCTGCACAACGCGAAGGGGCTGGAGTACGACACGGTCTTCGTTGTCGGCTGCGAGGACGGCTCCTTCCCACACATGAAAGCGCTCGAAGAGGGCAGCGAGGAGGAGGAGCGCAGGCTCTGCTACGTCGCGATCACCCGCGCCCGGCAGCGCCTCTACATGACCTGGACGCGCGAACGGCGGCTGTTCGGCCGGGCCGAGCGCAACCTGCCCTCGCGCTTCGTCGACGAGTTGCCCGAGGAGCTGGTCGAGCGCGGTTCGAGCGCGGTTGGCGCCGCCGGCGGTTGGGGCGCCCCCTCGCCGACCGACGCGGCGACGCCGGTCGATCCCGGCCCGGCGCTGGAGCTGCGCATCGGCGACGATGTCGTCCACGCCAGCTTCGGCGACGGGGTCGTCACCGCGGTCGAGCCGGGCGGCGTGGTCGTCGTGCGCTTCTCCGGCGACGGCGCCGAGCGCAAGCTGATGGCCGACTACGCGCCGGTGAGGAAGCGATAGCGATGGCGGCACGGGCGATCGACGGCAAGGCCGTTGCCGCCGCGGTGCGCGAGCGCGTGCGCGAGGAGGTCGCCGAGCTGGTAGCGGCCGGGGCGCGGCCGCCGGCCCTGGCGACGGTGCTGGTCGGCGAGGACCCGGCCTCGCAGATCTACATCCGCGGCAAGCACAAGGCCTGTGAGGAGGCTGGAATCCGCTCGCTGCACCACGGCCTCTCGGCCGAGACGAGTGAGGATGAGTTGCTCGACCTGGTGGTCGGGCTCGGGCTCGACGAGGAGGTCGACGGCATCCTCGTCCAGCTGCCGCTTCCCGAGCAGATCGATCCGGACCGGATTGTCGCGGCGATCGACCCGGCCAAGGACGTCGACGGCCTCACCCCGACCAATGCCGGTCTGCTCGCCCATGGAATGCCCGGCCTCGTGCCCTGCACCCCCGCCGGCGTGATCGAGCTGCTGCGCCATGAGAAGGTCGAGCTGGAGGGCGCCGAGGCGGTTGTCGTCGGGCGCTCGAAGCTCGTCGGCGTTCCGGTCGCGCGCCTGCTGCTCGGCGCCGACGCGACGGTCACCGTCTGCCACTCGCGCACCCGCGACCTCGACGCAGTCTGCCGCCGCGCCGACGTGCTCGTCGCCGCGGTCGGCGTGCCGCGCCTGCTCGGCGCCAAGGCGGTCAAGCCGGGCGCGACCGTGATCGACGTCGGCATGAACCGCAGCGACGACGGCCTCTGCGGTGACGTCGATTTCGATTCCGTGCTCAAGCTCGCGGCCGCGATCACGCCGGTGCCGGGCGGGGTCGGGCCGATGACGATCGCGATGCTGCTCGTCAACACCCTCGCCGCCGCCCGCGCCGGGGTGTAGGGTCGCCGCAGAACCCAACTTTTCGGAGGATGCAGATGCGAGCAGACAATTTGAGCACGGGAGAGAAGATCTCCGCGGCCTCCGCCGTCCTTCTCTTCGTCTTCATGTTCTTCGACTGGTTCGGCGTCAAGGTCTCGGGCGTTCCGGGCTTCTCCGGCAGCGTCTCCGGCAGCGGCGGCAGCGCCTGGGACGCGCTCGACGTTATTCCACTCTTCCTCATGCTTGCGATAGTCGTCACGCTCGCCGTCGCCGTCATCCGCCTTACCGAGGCCGACCTAGAGCTGTCGATCTCGCTCAACTCGGTTGTGGCCGGGCTCGGCGGCCTCGCCGTGCTGCTGATTCTCTTCCGGATCCTCTTCCCACCCGACTTCGCCTCCTTCGGCGGGGTCGACGTCGACGCAACGCTGCGGTTCGGCATCTTCCTCAGTTTGCTCGCCGCGGCAGGCATCGCCTACGGTGGCTACAGCGCGATGCGAGAGGAAGGGATGAGCTTCGGCGACTCCGCCGACCGGCTATCCGAGTAGGCCCGCGGCCACTCTCTTCGAGAAGGCGATGATCGTCATCATCGGGTTGACGCCGACCGAGGTCGGGAAGAGCGAGGCGTCGGCGACGTAGAGCCCGGCCACGCCGTTGACCGCGCCGCGGCTGTCGCAGACTCCGTCACCCGAACCCGCGATCCGGGCGCTGCCCATCGGGTGAAACGCCTCGAGCCGCAGGTCGGCGGGCTTGAACCTGCGGGCCTCGAAATCGGGCAGATCGCGCTTGCGCAGCACCGACACGCCGGCGACATTGGGGTAGACCTCGGCGGCGCCGGCGGCGAAGTGAACCTCGGCGGCGCGGGCGATGCCGAAGGCGAGCCGGCCGGCGTCCTCGTCGCTGAGTCTGTAGGAGACGCGAAGCGAGCCGTCGCCGGCGAGTTTGACGCGGCCAGCCGACTCGTCGGAGAGGTGGACGCCGATCGAGCCGATCCGGTCGAAGCCGAGGATTGCCGCCTGGTGCTCGGCGCCCGACCCGGGCAGCCATGGTCCACCGAAGGGGAGTGGCGTGAAGGTCGCCTCGAGCAGGATCCGCTGGGGCTCCCACTCGTCCACGTAGTAGCTCTGCATCACGCCTTCCCAGCCGCGTACCTCCTGCTCGTATCGGGCGCCGATCCAGGCCGCTGGGTGGACGTGGAGGTTGCGCCCGACCTGGTTGCCGCCGAGCCCGGAGCGCAGCAGCAACTCGGGCGTTCCGAAGGCGCCGCCGGCGGCGATCGTCGCTCGGCGGGCGCGGATGGTGTAGCCGTCGCACTTGATGCCGACGGCACGGCCGTCCTCGACCAGGATCCGACGCGCCTCGACCCCGGTGCGCAGACGGGCGCCGGCGGCGACGGCCCGGGGTAGGTAGCTGACGTGCATGCCCCGCTTGGCGTCGATCCGGCAGCCGTAGGGGCAGGCGCTGCACTGGACGCAGTTGCCGGCGTTGCGCGAGATCGGACCGCCGCTCGCTCCGATCGCTGCGGCGCCCTCCATCGCCAGCTGGCCATTGCGGCCCATCCGCTCGGGGTCGAGCGGGGTCACCCGCAGGAACTCCTCGGCCTCGGCGAAATCCGGCTCGAGCCGGTCCGCCCACTCGACCCCGTAGCGGTCGCGCCAGTGGCCGAGGGTCTCGGCCGGAGCGCGGAAGCAGGTCCCCGAGTTGATCACGGTGGTGCCGCCGACCGCCTTCGCAACGGGCACCGGGATCGGGGGGCGGCCCTCGGCGATCGTCAGGCCGGCGTCGCGGTAGAGCTGGGAGATCGCCTCGAGCTGGTTCTCGGGGTAGTTGTCGCGGTTGTAGCTCTCGCCGGCCTCGAGCACGATCACATCGAGCCCGGCCTCGGCCAGGGTCGTCGCCGCGACGGCCCCGCCGGCGCCCGAGCCGACGATGACGACGTCGCATTCCTCGACCTCGCCCGTGGGCTCCGTGCCTCCCAGCGGTCCGGCCGGCCCCGGCGGCGGTCCCTCGCTGGTCCGGCAGCTGGTCTCAAGGCCGAGGCGCCGTTCAACCCGCGGGTCGACCGCGTAGCCGAGCGTGGTGAAGGTCTTCGCCATCAACAGCAACTCGTGGTAGAGCCCGAAGCGCGAGCCCTCCATGCGGCGCAGGAAGTCCTCTCGCGCGGCGAGGTCGAGGCGGCTGAAGCGCCAAGGGAAGGGCAGCCACTCGAAGGCGCGCAGGCCGAGTTGGACGCGCTTGCGCACTCGCGGTGAGAAGGATGCGACGAAATCGCTGACCGGGCCGGAGACGTCGACCTCTTGCTCCGCCGCGGGCAGCCCGTCGAGGGCGGGCGCCATCGCTTCGCAGATCGCGCTCAGGGTGCGCTGCTCGGCGGCCGACAACCCCGGCGCGCGCTGTCAGCCGGGGGCGGCACGGCGGTCGACGCGGCCGGCGAGCGACCAGAGCCAGAGCGCGACGAGGGCGAGGAAGCCGTCGACCAAGAAGTTGAGCAGGTAGATGAAGACGTCCCGGTCGAAGACGAAGAAGCCGAGCGAGCCGAGTGAGGAGGCCGCCTTGCCGGCCGCGAGCACCAGCAACAGTGGCCGGTAGCGGCCGACGTCGGCCTGGACGACCAGGCAGATGCCGGTGATCACGACCATGTAGGCGAAGGCCAGCGCCAGCCAGAGCTTCTCCTCGGTGTGGGGCGCGCGCGGGAAGCTGCCGATCGCGTCGCCGAGGTCGGAGATCACATCGAGCACGCCGCTGGGCACGGCGATGAAGAGGATGCCGACGACGGCGAAGCCGAGCGCCATCAGGCGCAGGTTGAGGACGACGAATCGCTCGGCTTTCGCTCCCCGCATGCGGGCGGGAGGATAACTGGCTGCCTGGCCAGTAAGCATCGCGCCTAGAATCCCCGCCGTGATCGAGCGGGAACAGGTGTTGCACGTCGCCAAGCTGGCTCGCCTGCGCCTTTCCGATGCGGAGGTGGAGCGGATGGCCGGTGAGCTGTCCGGCATCCTGGAGCACGTCGACCGAATCGGGGAGCTGGATTTGGACAACGTGCCGCCTACGTCGCATGTGGTCGATCTCGAGAACGTGTTGCGGCCCGACGAGCCACGGCCGAGCTGGCCGCGCGAGGACGTCCTCGCGCAGGCGCCCGACTCGGCCGACGGCGCCTTCCGGGTTCCCGCGCCGCGGGACGAGGACTGATGGTCGAGCTGCTCGAGCTGAGCGTCGCCGAGGCGGCGCGGAGGATCGCGGCCGGCGAGCTCTCGCGGTCCGAGTACTTCGAGGCCTGGCGGGGCGCTGCCGAGGGCGACGAGCTCAACGCCTACCTCTGGCGAGCCGAGGACGGCACGGCCGAGGGTGATGGGCCGCTCGGCGGCATCCCGGTCGCCGTCAAGGACCTCTTCTGCACGGAGGGCGTGCAGACCACTGCCGGGTCGCGAATCCTCGAGGGCCACAGGCCGCTCTACACGGCGACCGCTGTGCGCAAGCTGCGCGAGGCCGGTGCCGGCGTCCTCGGCAAGACCAACATGGACGAGTTCGCAATGGGCTCCTCGAACGAGAACTCCGCATATGGCGCGGTCCGCAACCCGCACGACCATGAGCGGGTGCCAGGTGGGTCCTCCGGGGGCTCGGCCGCGGTCGTCGCCGGCGGGCTCGCCCCCTGCGCGATTGGCACCGACACCGGTGGCTCGATCCGTCAGCCCGCCTCGCTCTGCGGAATCGTCGGCCTCAAGCCCACCTACGGCACGATCTCGCGCTACGGGATGATCGCGTTCGCCTCCTCGCTCGACCAGTGCGGGCCGCTGACCCGCGACGTCACCGACGCCGCGCTGCTGCTGGATGCGATGCAGGGCAACGACCCCTGCGACGCGACCTCGGTCGGGCTCGAAGGCGGAGTGGGCGCACCCTCGCAGTCGGATCTGAAGGGGCTGCGCTTCGCGGTCCCGGTTGAGCTTGCCAACGACGCGATCGAGCCGGGGGTGCGCGCTGTCTTCGAGCAGACTCTGGCGCGGATCGAGGAGCTGGGCGGCGAGATCGCCGAGGTGCCGTTGCCGCACGCCGAGCACGGAATCTCCGCCTATTACGTGCTCGCTCCAGCCGAGGCCTCCTCGAACCTCGCCCGCTACGACGGCGTCCGCTATGGGATGCGAGCCGAGGGCGATGGCGACGTGGTTGAGATGTACGAAACGACCCGTGCCGCCGGGTTCGGCGATGAGGTCAAGCGGCGAGTCATGCTCGGCACCTACGCGCTCTCCTCCGGCTACTACGACGCCTACTACGGGCGTGCGCAGCGGGTGCGGACGAAGATCGCCGAGGACTTCGCCGTCGCCTTCGACCAGTTCGACTTCGTCGTCACCCCGACCTCGCCCTCGGTCGCCTTCGGCCTCGGCGAGAAGACCGACGACCCGCTGGCGATGTACATGAACGACTTCTTCACCGTGCCGATGAGCCTCGCCGGAATCCCGGCGATCTCGATCCCCGTCGGCAAGGCCGAGCCCGAAGGCGGCGGGCCGCGGCTGCCGGTCGGTTTCCAGATCGCTGCCCCGGCCTTCGCCGAGCAGCGGCTGCTCGAGGCCGCCTACGCGCTGGAGCAGGCGATCCATGGCTGAAAGCCCCGCACTGGAGGCAGTGATCGGGCTGGAGATCCACGTCCAGCTCTCGACCGCGACGAAGATGTTCTGCGGCTGCGAGCTCTCCTTCGGCGAGGAGCCCAACGTCCACACCTGCCCGGTCTGCCTCGCCCACCCGGGTGTGCTGCCGGTGCCCAACGAGGAGGCGATCCGCTACGCGTTGAAAATCGCCGCGGCGCTGGAGTGCGAGGTCGCCCCCCGCTCGACCTTCCACCGCAAGAACTACTTCTATCCGGACAATCCGAAGGCCTACCAGATCAGCCAGTACGACGAACCGCTCGCCGTCAACGGCAGGCTGGGCGAGATTCGCATCCACCGTGCCCACCTCGAGGAGGACGCGGCGAAGACGATCCACCTCGGTGATTCCGGGCGCATCCACGGTTCCGGCGCCTCGCTGGTCGACTTCAACCGCGGCGGCACACCGCTGGTCGAGATCGTCACCGAGCCCGACCTGCGCAGCGCCGAAGAGGCCGGCGCCTGGGCGCGGCTGCTGCGGACGACGGTGCGTCAGCTGGGTGTCTCCGACGTCAACATGGAGGAGGGCAGCCTGCGGGTTGACGCCAACGTCTCCGTGCGCCCGGCCGGCAGCGAGGTGCTGGGCACGAAGACCGAGCTGAAGAACATGAACAGCTTCCGCTTCCTCGAACGCGGGGTCGAAGCCGAGCTGGCGCGGCAGCGCGAGCTGGTGGAAGAGGGGGGCAGGGTCGAGCAGGAGACACTCCACTTCCACCCCGAGGACGGCAGCCTGCACCCGCTGCGCTCGAAGGAGGAGGCACACGACTACCGCTACCTTCCCGAGCCCGACCTGGTGCCGCTGGCGCCGACCGAGGCGATGCTGCGCGAAGCGCGCGAATCGCTTCCCGAGCTGCCCGAGGCGCGGATGAGGCGCTACGAAGGCGAACTCGGGCTCTCCGCTGAACATGCCGCGCAGCTCGCCGCGGACCCCGAGGAGGCCGCCTACTTCGAAGCGGTCTGCGAGCGGGCGGCCAACAGCGACGCTCAGGTCGTCGCCAACTGGGTGACCGGCGAGCTGGCCGCGGCGCTGCGCCAGGCGGACGCGGACGGCGACCGGGACAAGGTCGAGCCGGCGTCGCTCGCCACGCTGGTCGGGCTGGTCGGCGAAAGGAAGATCTCCCACGGCAGCGGCAAGGCGTTGCTGGCGATCCTGATCGACGAGGGCGGCGATCCGGAGGCGATCGTCGAGCGCGAGGGCCTGGCCCAGATATCGGACAGCGGCGAGCTCGAGTCGATCGTCGCCGCGGCGGTCGAGGCCAACGCCGAGGCAGCCGAGCAGATCCGCTCAGGCAACCAGAAGGCGATCGGCGCGATCGTCGGCGCCGTGATGAAGCAGACCAGGGGCCGCGCCGACGGCGGCGAGGTAAACCGCCTGATCAAGGAGCAGCTCGGCGTCTGATGGCCTGGAATGTCGTTATCGCCGGGGGTGGATTCGGTGGGGCGATGGCGGCTCGCGAGTTGGAGCGGGTCCTGCCCAAGCAGTCGGCGCGGCTGGTGCTCGTCAACGACGTCAACTTCATGCTCTACACGCCGTTTCTGCCCGAGGCGGCGGCGGGGACGCTGGAGCCTCGGCACGTGGTCACGCCGTTGCGCGAGATCCTCGATCGCACCTATCTGCGCCTGGGCACGGTCAGCGGCCACGACCCGGAGGCGCGCACGGTCGAGCTGCGTACCCGCGACGGCGAAAAGGAGCAACTGCCCTACGACCAGCTGCTGCTCTCTCTCGGCTCGGTCTCACGTGTGCTGCCAGTGCCGGGGCTGGCTGAGCATGCGGTCGGTTTCAAGACCCTCGCCGACGCGATCTGGCTGCGCAACCACGTGGTTGAGACGCTCGAGGCGGCCAACGCCAGCGAGGACCCGGCCCGCCGCGACGAATTGCTCACCTACGTCTTCGTCGGCGGCGGCTACGCCGGGCTAGAGGCGCTGGCCGAGCTGCAGGACTTCGCCGCCGATGCGATGGAGAGCTACCCGCGCGCCCGCCTGCACGGGATGCGCTGGGTCCTGGTCGAGGCGATGGACAGGGTGCTGCCGGAGATCGACGCCGGGCTCGCCGACTACGCCCTGCGTGAGCTGCGGGGACGCGGCATCGACATCCGCCTCGGAACGACGCTCGAGGAGGTGACCGCGAGCAGCGCCCGCCTCTCGGGCGGCGAGACGCTGCCCTCGCGCACAGTCGTCTGGACCGCCGGCGTCGCGCCGCACCCAAGCCTGCGCCGGCTCTCGCTGCCGCTCGACGAACGCGGTCGCGTGCCGGTCGACGAGCACCTGCGCGTGCGGGGGTCTGATGCGGTCTGGGCGATCGGCGACTGCGCGGCGGCGCCCGACCCCGACGGTGGCCTCTGCCCGCCGACCGCCCAGCACGCCGTCCGGCAGGGGCCTGTGGCAGCCCGCAACATCGCCGCCGAGCTCGGCGTCGGCGCGCCACAGCGCTTCGACTACCACAGCAACGCGTCCTTCGTCAACCTCGGCCGCTACAAGGCGGTCGGCCGTGTCGGCGGGCGTAAATTCCGCGGCTTTCCGGCTTGGTGGATGGCCCGGACCTACCACATGAGTCAGATCCCGGGCCTTGCTCGCAAGGCGCGCGCGGTGATCGACTGGACGGCCAGCCTGCCCTTCCGTCGCGACCTCGCCGAGGTCGGCACGATCGGCCACCCGCAGAGGCTCGGCGCAGACGCGACAATGGAGCCGTGGGATTCGAGTACCTCTTCATAGCCTTCTTCTTTGGCCTCGCGACCGCGATCATCGGCCGCGCCAAGGGCAGTTCGTTCTGGCTCTGGGGCCTGATCGGCACGCTGCTGCCGCCGCTCGGCCTGATCGCCGCCATTCTCCACCGCTCGGAGAAGGACGAACCCGAACGCCAGTGCCCCAACTGCCACAAACCCCTCAAGCTCTATGTCCAAGTTTGTCCCCGCTGCGGGACGGATCTGTACCTGCCCGACCCCGGGGCCGTCCGCCACCCGGGTGTCAGGGCCGAGGGGGACCCTCCCCTGGAAGCTCCTGGACAGACCTGACGAAACACGCAGGCGAACCAGCTGCGCGACGGCTTCCGGGGGAGGGTCCCCCTCGGCCTACCTCAACCAGGTCCGCACGATTGCGTTGGCGAAGCCAATCCCGTAGCGGACAACCGCCGGCTTCTTCGAGTGCCCGTGCAACCGCTTGGCGACGGTCACCGGGATCTCCCTGGCGGGGACGCCGCGCTTGATCGCCTCGATCATGAACTCGGAGGTGTGGAACTGCTCTTGGCGCAGGACCAGCTGCGGCAGGACCGTCGTGCGCACCGCCCGGTAGCCGTTGGAGCAGTCGCTGACCTTGGTCCGGGTGATGAACGAGACGAGGCGGTTGAAGAAGACGATGCCGAGCTCGCGGGCGAAATGGTTGTCGTCGGCCTCGCCGAGCACACGCGAGCCATGGGCGACGTCGACCTCGCCGTCGAGCACCGGCTTGACCAGGCGCTCCATCTCCGAGGGCAGGTGCTGACCGTCGGCGTCGAGCGTGACGACCACCTGGGCGCCTGATTCGACCATCAGCCGATAGCCGGTGCGCAGCGCGGCACCGCCGCCCCGATTGATCACGTGACGGGCTACGACTGCGCCGTGCTCGGCGGCGACGTCGCCGGTGCCGTCGCGCGAGCCGTCGTCGACGACGAGCACCGCGGCCTCGACCCCGCAGACCCGGGCCGGCATCAGGTCGAGCACCTGGCCGACGTTCTCGGCCTCGTTGTAGGCGGGGACGAGGATCGCGATCTTGCCGCGGAAGCGCTGTGGAAGCTGCGCCTGGCGGAACTCCTCCCAGGCGATCCCCTCGAGCACGGCGGAGAGCTGGGCCGTGTTACGGGCGCTCTGCGAGAGCGCCCGCAGGACGAGCAGGAAGAGGACGAAGATTGAGAAGACGGCGAGCCCGAGGATGCGCCCGCCGTTGCCCTGCTCAAAGGAGAACGCGGAGAGCAGCGCGTCGGTGAGTTCGGTGCCGGAGACGATCGCCAGGCCGAGCCCGGCGGCGAGCAGGATCAGCACATCGACGTTGCGCAGCGTGCGGCGGCGCAGCACGGCGAAGGCGACGATCGCGATCGCGGCGAGCAGGCCGGCACTGCGCAGTGCGGTCAGCTCTGAGGGGAAGATGCCTGCGTAGAGGTCCATTCGCGCCTTGAGGATATGGCCGCGCCCAGTCGAGCCAATGCGACGCCGGCAAGAGGAAAGATGAGCGTCATCAGGATCTCGTTGCGCCGTGGTGCCGCCAACGAGGCGGCACCGACCGCGGTGACCAGCATGATCGGGGTCGCCATCGCCACCAACTGCCACCAGCGATCGCGCAGCGCGAGCACCCCGAGGCCGGCAAGTCCGAGCAGCACCAGCAGCAATTGCACGACCCGGCCGGCGCTCGATTCCATCGCTTCGCCGATCCCGGCGCTCCACATCCGCCAGACCTTGCGCACGGTCATCGCCGCGTAGCCGAGCGGGTCTTCGCCGGCGTACTTGGAGAAGTTCTCCTTGCCGATCCTGCCCAGTGACTCGTCACGCGGCAGCTCTGGGTTGCGTTCGGCGACCCGGTCGAAGAGGGGGGTGGGGTCGACCCGGTCCAGAGCCTCGGAGCCGGGCTCGAGATCGCGACCCAGCTGGCGCCGTACGAGCAGCGCCTTGACCCGCTGGTACTCGCCGTCGGCGGGGAGGTAGGTGCCGACGTAGAGCGCCTTGCCGCCGCCGGTCGAGATCGGCACCGTGCGGTCGAGGGCCACCTGGTTGTGGATTGTCCAGGGGACGATTGGAAGCAGCAAAGCGGCAAAGGAGATGCCGGAGGCGGCCAGGCCCGGCTGCCAGCCGTGCTCGCGGCCGATGTAGATCGCGGCCAGGACAACGAAGGCGATTCCCACTGGCAGATAGTCGGGTCGAATCAGCGCGGTTAGGCCGAACAAGAAGCCAGGGACCAGCCATTTCAGCGCGCGGGTCCATGCGCGAGGAGCGCCAAACTCTGCCGCCCACAGAAACGCCAGGACTGCGGCTGGGAGGGTGAAGATGGCGGGGGGCTCGGAGAAGAGGGCGCCCGTCGAGTGGATGAACGGGGGGTAGATCGCCACGCCCAGGGCGGCGATCAGGCCCGCGGGGGCGCAGTTGAGCCTGCGCCCGAGCAGGTAGCAGACGACTATTGCGGCGAGGCCGAAGAGGAGCTCCACGATGCGCGCGGTGCCTTCGCGCGGGCCGCCGGTGGCGTAGAAGGAGGCCGCGTAGAGGAGCGGGGCGCCGGGGGACCAGTCGCTGGCGTCTTCGAATTCGGGGCCGCCGTAGGTCTGTTCCTCGTAGAGCGCCTTGGAAAGCGCGTAGTAGGCGTGGGCGTCGTCGCCCGGGGTCGCCAGCGGCTCGACTACGCGATAGGCGCGCAGGCCGAAGCCCAGGGCGAGGATCAGCACGAGCAGGATCAGCGTCTTGCGCCCGTGGCGCGCAGGCAGGGAGCGCGCCCAGCGCTTCAGCGGTTCCATCGTCGCGCCAGGCTATCTGGCGCGGTCGGCGATCAAGCGCAGCCCTGCGTATGAGCTGGTTGCGCCAACCCCGGCCAGCGCCGCGACCAAGGGGACGGTGACCAGGACGCGGCGCGGGGAGGCGACCAGCAGCGCCCCGCTGGCGGTCACAGCAAGCAGGATCGTGCCCAGCAGCAGTGCCTCCCAGCGACGCTGCGAGGCGAGCACCCCAAGCCCGACCAGTCCGAAGGCGACCAGGAGCCAGTGAAGCGCCTTCCAGGCCGGCTCACGCATCACATCGCGCGGGCCGAAGGCCCAGATGCGCCATAGCTTCGCCGCGACGAACCCGGCGTAGTCGATCGGCTGCCCGCTCACGTCGTCCCAAAGTCGTTCGCGCCCCATGCGGGCCAGTGCCGCGTCCGATTCGAGATTTGGGTACCGCTGGGCCGCCAGCGCCGCAAGGATCTGCTCGAGCCGCGCATCGGCCGGAAGCCGCCGCGCGAGGCCCGGATGCCGCTCCAGCACCTCCTCGCCAACCCGTTCCGGATTGCCCCCGGACGGCAAATACGACCCCGCGAACAGAACCTGACCGCCCCCCGTCGAAACGGGCACAAACCGATCCAACGCCACCGCATTGCGCGCAGTCCAGGGCGCCACGACCACCACAACCCCCACGAGCAAGACCAGCGCCTGACGCAGACACGCCCGCCACCCATCCCGCCCACGGCGCATGAGCACCACACCAGCTACCAACAAGGCGATCGCCAGAAACTCGGGTCGGACTAGAGCCAGCGCTCCGAACAGAAGCCCTGGAACCAGCCATCCTCGCGCGCCAGAAGCGTTCCGTCCCGCAGCCCAGAACACCGCCAACACGGCCCCCGAGAGCAGCGTCGCCGCCAGTGGCTCGCCCATCAACATCCCCTGGTACTCCAACAACGCCGGGTACAGGGCGACGACTCCGGCGCCGACCAGTCCAGCCAATGGCCCCGATAGCCGCCGCCCAATCAGGTAGGCGAGCAGGATCGCAAGGCTGCCGATGAGCGCCAGCACGACCCGGGCGAAGCGTTCGTGCACGCCGCCGCTGAGCTTGTAGAGGCCGGCGGCCAGCAAGGGCAGGCCGGGGGAGTAGTTGCTCGCCGGCTGCGTCGCCGACGAGCCGAGCGTAAACCCCTCGCCGCGCTCCAGGTTGGCGGCGATCGCCGCGTAGCCCTGCGCGTCGTAGACCGGCGCGCGTCCGTTCCACGCCTCGGCCAATCGCAGCCCGGCACCCAACGCCAGGATCGCGACCAGCACGGTCAGTCCCGCCCGACCGCCGTTGCTCGCTGCCAGTCCACTCATCGACGGGATGCTACGTCGCCCTTGTCAGCTACTCTGCCGCGACCAATGCGCCTTCTGATCCTCGGAGGCGATGGCTACCTCGGCTGGCCGACCGCGCTCAAGTTCTCGGCCCAAGGCCATGAGGTCTCCGTCGTCGACAACTTCTCCCGCCGCCGCTGGCACACAGAACACGGCAGCGGCTCGCTGACGCCGATTGCCGAGCTCGAGCAGCGGATCGCTGCCTGGCGCGAGGTCTCAGGCGAGACGATCCGCAGCTACGTCGGCGCGGTCGAGGACGGCGAGTTCCTCGACGAGGTTGTCGCCGAGACCCGCCCCGATGCGGTCATCCATTACGGGGAGCAGCCCTCGGCGCCCTACTCGATGCTCTCGCGCGAGCGTGCTGTCGAGACCCAGCACACCAACGTGATCGGCAACCTCAACCTGCTCTTTTCGATCCGGGACCACGTCCCCGATTGCCACCTGATCAAGCTCGGCACGATGGGCGAGTACGGCCAGCCCAACATCGACATCGAGGAGGGCTACATCGAGATCGAGCACAAGGGCCGCAAGGACACCCTGCCGTTCCCGAAGCTGCCGGGCTCGCTCTACCACTGCTCCAAGGTCCACGACTCGACCAATATCCACTTCGCTTGCCGCACCTGGGGCCTGCGCGCCACCGACTTGAACCAGGGCGTCGTCTACGGCGTCGAGACCACCGAGACCGCCAAAGACGAGCGCCTGATCACCCGCTTCGACTACGACGAGCTCTTCGGCACCGTGCTCAACCGCTTCTGCCTGCAGGCCGTGATCGGCCACCCGCTGACCGTCTACGGCTCGGGCGGGCAGACCCGCGGCTTCCTCAACATCCGCGACACCCTGGCCTGCGTCGAGCTGGCCGCAGCCAACCCTGCCGATGCGGGCGAGTTCCGCGTCTTCAACCAGTTCACCGAGCAGTTCTCGGTGCTCGAGCTGGCCGGGCTGGTCAAGCAGGCGGGCGAGCACCTCGGCTACTCGGTCCAGATCGAGCACGTCGACAACCCCCGCGTGGAGAAGGAAGAGCACTACTACAACGCGATCCACACCAAGCTGCTCGACCTCGGCCTCGAGCCGACCCTGCTGGGCGAGGAGCTGGTCGAGTCGATGATCCACGCGATCGAGCGCTACAAGGGCAACGCGATCGAGAGCTCGATCGATCCGCAGACGCGGTGGAACCCGGCCAAATCCCCTGCTGGCCAGGCATAGGCCCGCTGGTACCATCGCGAGTCCGATGAGCGCGGAGCGACCAAGCGTGCATATCTGGCTCTTCGCGCCGGGAGCGAAGCGCGAGAATTTGTCATGAGAGCCGCGGACGCATTGATGGAGAGCCTCAAGGCCGAGGGCGTGGAGAACATCTTCGGCATCCCCGGCGGGGCGAACCTGCCGACCTATGACGCGCTCGTCGACGCCGGCTTCCGCCACATCCAGGTGCGCCACGAGCAGGGCGGCGGCCACGCGGCGGAGGGCTACGCCAAGGCCTCGGGCGACGTCGGCGTCGCCTTCGCCACCTCCGGCCCGGGCGCGACCAACCTGGTCACGGCGATCGCCGACGCGATGATGGACTCGGTGCCCACGGTGTTCGTCACCGGCCAGGTGCGCACCGAGCTGATCGGCACCGACGGCTTCCAGGAGGCCGACATCCTCGGCGCGACGCTGCCCTTCGTCAAGCACTCCTTCCAGGTCACCGACCCGCGCCAGATCCCCGAGTACGTTCACGAGGCCTTCCACGTCGCCTCGACCGGGCGGCCGGGGCCTGTGCTGCTCGACATCCCGCAGGACCTCTCGCGGGCCGAGATCGAGTACGCGACACGCACCGAGCCGGTTGAGCTGCCCGGCTACAAGCCGATGAGCAAGGGCAACATCAAACAGGTGCGGATCGCCGCCAAGGCGATGGCCAACGCGAAGCGCCCGATCCTCTACACGGGGGGCGGCGTGGTCAACGGCAACGCCTCCGAGGAGCTGCGTGAGCTGGCCGCGGTCGACCGCTTCCCGGTCACCTCGACCCTGATGGGCCTCGGCGCCTACCCGGCCTCGGGCGAGCAGTGGCTCGGAATGCTCGGTATGCACGGCACCGTCACCGCCAACTGGGCGATGGACAACGCCGACCTGATCGTCGCGATCGGCGCCCGCTTCGACGACCGCATCACCGGCAAACTGGCCGAGTTCGCGCCGCAGGCGAAAGTGATCCACATCGACATCGACCCGGCGGAGATCTCCAAGAATGTCGGCGCCCATATCCCGATCGTGGGCGACGTGAAGCTGGTCCTGCCGGAGCTGACCCGCGAGTACCGCGCGCTGCAGACCGACACCGCGCGCCTCGATCCCTGGTGGAAGCAGCTGCGCGAGTGGCAGGAGAAGCACCCGCTGCGCTACGACCCCGGCGACGGCAAGGAGATCAAGCCGCAGTTCATGGTCGAGGCGATGCACCGTGTGACCGGCGGCAAGGCGGTCGTCACCTCAGACGTCGGTCAGCACCAGATGTGGGCGGCGCAGTACTACGGCTTCGAGCAGCCGCGCAACTGGATCAACTCCGGCGGCCTCGGCACGATGGGCTTCGGCCTGCCGGCCGCGGTCGGCGCCAAGGTCGCCCGCCCTGACGAGGATGTCGTCTGCCTCGCCGGCGACGGCAGCCTGATCATGAACTGCCAGGAGCTCGCGACCTGCGTGACCGAAGAGATCCCGGTCAAGGTCTTCCTGATGAACAACGGCTACATGGGCATGGTCCGCCAGTGGCAGGAGCTCTTCTGGGATCGCCGCTACAGCTCGGTCGAGATGGGCGCCAGCCCCGACTGGGTGAAGCTGGCCGAGGCCTTCGGAGCGACCGGGCTGCGCTGCGAGAGCGCCGACGAGCTCGAGGGGACGATGGCGCAGGCGCTGGAGGCCGACGGCCCGGTGTTGCTCGACGTGCGCGTCGCCCAGGAGGAGAATTGCTACCCGATGATCCCGCCGGGCCAGGCGGCGCGCGACATGGTCGAGGCGCCACAGAAGGTGAGCTGATGGAGGCCGGGACCCCACAGGCGGTGCGACTCGAGGACCTGCACGTGCCCGGGCAGCTGAGCGGGCGCAAGCACATCCTCTCGATCCTGGTCGAGAACAAACCGGGCGTGCTGGCGCGGATCGCGGGCCTGTTCTCGCGCCGCGGCTTCAACATCGACACGCTCGCGGTCGGCCCGACCGACGACCCCAGCGTCTCCCGCGTCACCCTCACCCTCGACGGCGCCATCCACCCGATCGACCAGGTGACCAAGCAGCTGCACAAGCTCGTCAACGTGCTGAAAATCCGTGACATGGAGCCGGATGAGACCGTCGCCCGCGAGATGGCGATGTTCAAAGTCTCCGCCGCGGTCGAGAGCCGTGCCGAGATCATCCAGTTCGCCGAGATTTTCCGCGCCAAGATCGTCGACGTCTCGCGCCGCGCGATGACAATCGAGGTGACCGGTTCGGCCGACAAGATCGAGGCCTTCGAGCGGATGATCCGTCCGCACGGGTTGATCGAGATGGTTCGGAC
>Ga0210085_1000013_pt1 | contig 95157 bp, 86 predicted proteins | sample China_Galinas_PW_5_FD_184866 | JGI IMG/M metagenome (GOLD analysis project Ga0210085, IMG submission 184866) | Wetland microbial communities from San Francisco Bay, California, USA, that impact long-term carbon sequestration - China_Galinas_PWC_D1... | ecosystem: Environmental > Aquatic > Marine...
GCTCCCACAGCTCGTCGGGGAGCTCCCAGATCGTCGGCAGGGGTCGTTCAGGGGTAGTGTCGGAAACCGGCAAGGCACTCTCCTTTCGCGAGGGATGTGCCTTGCCGTTTCAGTTCAGGGCGACATAACTCCTGCCCAGCCCGGGAGTTCTCGGATAGTTACTTAGGGCGTAGTGGACGCAGACCAACGCGGCTTCAAAAGGGTGGCTGACCGGATTCGAACCGGCGACCGCCTGGACCACAAATGAGAAGCTTAGAACGCCTAGACCGCCTAATGAGTGCATGATTTGCAGGTGTTTTCAAGCAGCGCCGGGACGCCCATTTCGGTGCTCAAGTGCGACGATATGCGGGGATTAGCGGCGATTCGGGCACTTCTCGGCAAGAAGTGCCTCGTTTCGCGCGCCGTCTCCAACCGCGCACAGCCACGACAGGAAGAACGAGGTGCCCGACCCTGGGCGGTACTTGCGCGTCCGGACCCCAACGGATCGTGCACCGGCCGGACCGGCGCGTGACGGGATCGGCGCACTGCGGACGCCGTGACGTCGCCAGAGAGCCCGGCTAGAGGAACCGAAGCCGCCGCTTCCACCACTTCTTCTTCGGCGGCGATTCGACGAGGGGGCTGTAGCGACCACTGACGGTCAGGATGTCTGGGCTCTGCAGGGCAATGAAGGAATCGGGCAGCGCGTGAGCCGGGCCGCTTGGTTCTTCTCGCAACCAGAGGCTGCCCCCGGCCGGGCTCGTGAGCAAGATCTCGCGCGGCTCGTCATTGTCGGGGGTGTAGCCGACGACGAGCCCAGCGATCGCGCGGCCGTCGCGGAGCTCGACCGTGACGTAGGCACCGTGCTGGTCGGGCAACATGCGATGAAAGGCCGCGTACCAGCCGGTCTCCCCCGGGCTGATCTCCGTCCCACCGCGCAGGAGCACCTTGGCGATGATCCAGACAAGGCCGTAGCTGATCAGGATGACCAGGGCCAGCGACGCCAGCACCCGCAACGGCTCGGCGACGGTGTAGGCGAGCGCGTCGTGCCTGATCGCGCCACTATTAAGAAAGCCGACGTCCTCGGCGAGACCGAGGGTGAGGAGGATCGCGAAACCGCTCGAGAGGGCGCCAAAGACGACGAATTCGGCAGCCTCCTCGAGGCTGGTGCGCTCGTAACGGGGCTCGCGCGCCCGCGAGAGGCGGACGTAGAGGTAACCGGGCCCGGCGGCCGCGGCGAAGACGACGAGCCCCAGCAGGGTGCCCGGCAACATCGTCGCCTGCTAGCTCTCGCTGCCCTCGGCTGGCGGTGGCGGAGGAGGCGGTGGGGGATCCGCCGGGGCGGCGTTCTGGGGCGAAGCCGGGCCGAGGCCACCGATCGGCGGCCCCTCCGGCGGCAGCGCCGAGGTCGGAGCGAAGGCCATCGACTTGCCCTCGGCGAGGCCGAGGTCAAGCGGGCGCGCCGGTGCCGACTCCTTGGGCGGCGGTGGGGCCGGTTGCTTGTCTGCGTGCTCCTCGCTCACACCCACAAAGGTAGCGCAGCCATCGGAGGCAAACCGCTGAACCCTGTCGGGCGTTCAGTCCTGATCGCCGTCGCCCTGGGGAGGATCGTCGATCTCCTCGCCATTACCACCCTCCCCATGGATCTCGATCTCCTCGACCTCGTCGTCATCGAAGTCCCGAGGCCGCCAGCCCCCGAGATATTTGTCGATCAGCTCCTCCAGGTCAGCCGGGATCTGAACCGCAGAGGACTTCAGCTCCGCGATCCGTTGAAGCAGCGTCTCTTCTGATCCGTAGAGGTCGACGAGGGCTGACCAGGCGAAGACCGGAGTGCGGCGCACCATGTAGCTGTCCACGGCCTGGGACTGTTGCTCGGAGCGGGCGCTCTGCAGCATCGTCAGGGTCACCTCGGGGTCGGCCGGGATCTCGATCAGCGACGCCTCGGAGTCCGCATAAAGCCGCGCCCGGAAGATGACCCGGGCGAGCTCCCGCTCGCCGACGAGCGCGGCCCTCTGAGTCGCCGCAACCGTCTCACTGAAACGCCTGCCGAGGGCCTCGCCGTCCACCTTGGAGAGCAGTTTGCGTTCGGAGTCTTTGGCGACTCCGGCGATCCTCAGGAGCTCGTACCTCGCGCTCAGCGTGCGCAGGGCGTCGAAGATCTGGTTTACCGCTTCGGCGACCTGCTGTGGCCCGGATAGGACGCGCAGCAACCGCACTACCACTCGTCCGACGACCAGGCTGGCGTCGAGCCCGAGCATCCCGCGCGGGCGCTGGGGGAGGTCGTCACCGACGTTCAACAGGGCAGTGGCAGCCGGCACGACCATCTCGGTGGCGAACTCATCTTGGTAGGCCTCGAGCGCCGTGATCGCCTCCTCGCGGCGCTCTGCGGGCACCGCGCGCAGGAAGGCCTCAAGGGCCGCGGCGTCGGTGATTCGCTCCCAGGCCCCTTCGGCGGCTGCGTGCCCGGCCAGGTTGGCCCCTGCCACCCTCTCGAGATAGAGCGAGAGCACCGACCTGTGGCCGAGGCGGCGCTCGCGAATGAACTCCGCCTCGAATTCAGGGCCGAAGCCGTAGTTTTCAATGTGGCGACGGCCGAAGGGAAAGAGCAGGCGGATCATCGCCCTCGCCTCCTCTTCCCTGCCCTCGCCAGCAGCAGCGATCAGCGCCTCGACCTTCTCCTTGTCCGCGGCGCGCTTCTCAGGCGAGGTGTCGCGTTCGCCGGGTGTGCAGAGGACCTCCGCGCAGCTTGGGAGCTCTGCATAGAGGTCGGGCATGAAGACCCGCACGGCCTCGATCGCGAGCAGATCGGCGAGGGCGATCTCTGACCCGAGGGCGTCGATGGTGAGGAAGACAGCAGTCCCATAACGCCTGACGTCGCGCATGTTGGAGAGGAGTGGCGAAATCACCTCGATCATCAAGTTGGTCCAGAGTTCCTGGTCCAACTTCCGGACTTCGCTGCCAGCGATCGCCGCTTCGACCGCCGCGGCCGCCTGGCTCGTCAACGTCCCCGCGGGAAGGACCGGCAGGTCGACCGCGGCCTGAAGGATCTTCTCGAGGTAGTCGCGCCCCTCGATCCCGTTGCCGCTCAAGGCCTTCTCAACCCGATGTCGATCAAATGCGACCAGGTAGAGGACGTTGGGGAAACTCGCCGTCAACCGGATCAGCTTGAAGATCTCGCGGATCTCCTCTGTGGAGAGACGGTCGATGTCGTCGAGGACGACCACGATCGGAACCTTGAGCTTGGCCAGCTCGGCTTCGAGCCTCCGCCGGCGCGCCGAGCTGCCTTCGCTCCGGCGCTCGAGGATGCCCTTCACCACCTTCGACCCTGCCCGCCCCCGCTCGATCCATGCTCCGATCACCGGCAGCCAACCGAGGCCTGCGAAGGACTCACCGTAGCCGGCCAGGTCCTTGCCAATCTGCGCCAGCGGCTTCTTCAGACGAAGCTCAGCGGAGAGCTCGATGAAGAAGGAGTCGACCAGGGCCTCGGCGCCACTGAACATCCAGGGGTTGAAGTCAATCACCGCCGAGGACCCGGCGCGAAGCGCCGGACGCGCGTAGTTGAGGAAGGTCGTCTTCCCCGAGCCCCAGGGGCCGAGCACACCGACCACGAGGCCCTGCTTACAATCGAGCGAGAGGATGCGCCACGCGAAAGCCTCCGCCATCGGCGCCCGCTCGAGTACGTCTGCGGCGACCTCTACCTCGGCTCGCGGCTGATCGGGCAGTGGCGAACTCACCGACGCCATCCTCGCAGCTGAGTTATGACGAAACTAGGCATCCGCGCCAGCGTCGGGATCAAGGACCGGCAGGCCGAGAGCCTGGGCGGCGCTTGGGCCGTATCGCTGCCCGTCGGCGAGCAGCACGGCGGCGGCGATCCGGGAGCGCGAGCCGCGCAGCCAGCGGAAGTCCCCGCCACGGGCGAGCAGGCGGTCATAGTTCGCCACCGCCTCGCGACCGCCGACCCGCGCGATCGCGTCCTGCAGCGGGTTGAAGAGGTCGCTGAGCCCGTAGCCGCTCCTGACCGCCGCTACCGGACGCTCGTCGAGCTTCCAGTTCTGCTCGAGGATCGCGAAGAGCACACCCAACAGCCGTTCGGACTCGACCCCTGAGAGCCAGGCCAGGTCGTCTCGTCCAGGAATACCGCTCTCCCGCAGCGTCCGCGAGAGCTCGCCCGCCAGCTTCAGCTGGCTCTCGACGTCGCCCCTGCTGGCCAGCAGGGGCGCGAGCATCGCCGCGAAGTGCTCTGAGCCCGCCGCAAGCTGACCGGCGAGATCGTCGCGACTGTTGTCGAGCAGTCTCCTCGCCAGCGAGCGCAGGTGGTAGCGCTGAGTTCCCTCCTCTTTTGGCAGCTTCGTATCAAGCCGCTCCGCGAGGGCGAGGAGGACGGGGTTCGGCAGCGGATCCTCGCAACAGGAGAGGAATTGATCCCAGCGCTCGGGACGACCCTCGCCGGCAAGCAGCGGCAGGGCAGCATAAGCGCCGGCGGGGGTATAAGCATCGCGCAGCCACTTGGTCTGCTCGTCCCAGAGCACTCCGCAAGTCGCGAGCTCCGCCCAACGCCGAGTCGTGAGCGACGGGCGCGCCTTCGGGCCGTAGCGAAGCCAAGCGCTCGCGGGCCACTCCTGCGACCACTGATTGGGGCCCTGGGGGGTGATCGTCTCGGCGAAGGGCTTGTCCGGCCACCAAGCTTCCAACCGCGACAGAAGCTTGGTCCGCTCCGTCTCGCCCAGCTCCTCGACCTCGGCGCCCAGCACTTCGGAGCGGCGCTGCAACTCGACGTCGGTGCCGGAACGCGCGAGGAGCGCAGCCAGCCCGGGCTGCTCGACCTCCTCCACCAGCGTCCGCTCGGTCGGTTCGAGGAGCACCGACTCGCCCCGCTCGGCTACCAGCTTCGCCTGCTCGGCACGGGCAAGGCGGCGCTGGGCGGTGCGCTCGACCACCTCCTCGGGCGCTCCCGCCTCGCGCAGGCGCTCGGGCTCGAAGTGCTCGGCGAGGTCCATCACCTCCCACCAGTCGAGCGCCTGGTCGAGCGGGCCGACCAGCTCAACTAGGCGCTTGACCGCCAACTCGGGCTCGCGGGCGGCGATCTCGGCGAGCCGCTCGGAGTCGATTCTCAGGCCTAGGGCGACGTCGATCGCCGCCACCAGCTCCTCGCGATCAAGGCTCGCAAGGTCGAGCCGCACAAAGATCGCCTCGATCCGCCGACGGCCAGTGAGGTCCCGAGCGTCCTCGCCGCGCGCCAGGTAGCGAGCTATGAGGCGGAGCGCCTCGCCGTCGTCGAGCTCGGGAAGGGCAACGACCAGCGCATAGGACGCTTCGGGACCCTCAAGCAGCTCCGAGAAGACATCGAGCAGCTGCTCGGTTGGGGCAAGCCGACTGAGGACGTGAACGCCCACCTGGTGTACCAGGTTGTCGTGCTCACGCTTCAGCATCTCGACCAGCGGCCAGATCAGCTCACCGAAGCCACGGTCCCTGGCGGCGATCGCGGCCTGCCGCAGGACGACCCCGTTCTGCCCGGGAAGCTGGAGGATCTCAAGCAGGATCGGCTTGAGGTGCGGGTGCTGGGCACGGGCGAGAACCCGGATTGCGTTTCCGCGATCCTGGTCGCTGCCCTCACCACGAGCCGCTTCCAGAAGCACCTCCTCGAGCGGGCATCCCGGCGCCGCCCTCAAGAGGTGTCCCATCGAGTCGGCGTCATCGACCAGTTGCATCCCCCGTTCCCAAACCCAAACCTGGGTCTCGATCGCGTTTGACCAAAGCGCTCGCAGGGCCGCCTCGATCTCCCCCCGCGGTGCCCCGTCTGGGGTTGCCCTCGCTGCCGCGAGGGGGTCGCGCTCGGCGAGCGCCGCCCTCCACCCAGGGCTCTGCAGGGCGGCGAGTGCAACCGGGACGGCGCAGTCGGGACGAACCCCTGAGAGCTCGCGGTCGACCAGCGGCACCAGCGCGTCGCAGAGCTCGGGCAGCGGCCCGCGCTCGACCAGCCCCTCGGCGGCGAGTTGCTCACCGAGCAGCCGATGGTGAAAGCGGAAGCTGCCACTGTCCTCGGCCAGTAGCAAGCGCTGCTCGAGACCGCGGGCCAGCCGCTCGGCGCCGACTCCGGAGGGAAGCGGGAAGCACCCCAGGTCCCCGATGGAGAAGGTTCGGCGGCCCGCTATGGCGCCCGCCAGGGCGACCTCACGCAGCCATGTGCGCGTCGCTTTATCGTCGATCTCGAGCGCCTCGCCCTCGTGGGCGATCACTGCGTCGAGCAGTGTTCGCAGTAGGGCACTGAAGTCGGGAAGCCCCTCGAGGCGCCCTTCGGCAGCGAGCGAAACGATACGCGCGAGGTAGAAGGGGGTCGTCGTCACCTCCGAGAGGTCTTCGAGCGCCGGCATCTGCTCGTAGAGCTGCTCGAGGGTCACCTCGGAAGCCGCCAGGTAACCCGCCCGCCAGTTCTCATCGGGCCGCAAGACGAACTGCTCCCAATCGCTCGCCACCGGCCCTTCGACTCGCAGCAGCTCGAGCGAGGGCAGGGGGCGGCTCGCGAGGGTGAAGAAGTGCTGGGGCAGCGCGGCGGCACACTCGCTGATCCGCGCCGCGAAGTCCTGCTGGAGGTCGGAGGCGACCTCATCGAGCCCGTCGAGAAAGAAGTGGAAGGGCTGCTGGTCGAGTGCGGCGACCTCGAACTCCGCTTCCTCCTGAAAGGCGCTCCCTTCCCGCGCCCATGCGCGGAGCGTCTCCTTCAGCCCGACTCGCTCTTTCAAGGTGACATCGGCGAGCCGGATCAGCACCGTCCTGCGCGGAGCCCGGACGGCACTCGCCAGCCGCCGCAACATCTCGGTCTTGCCGGTCCCGGGTTCGCCGAGGACGACGCTGCGTGGCGCGCTGAGTAGCTCATCCTCGGGTATCGCGGGAACGACCTGATCCTCGCCGGCGCGGATCGCGGCGGCAATCGTGGCCGGATCCTCGGGGTCGGGTCCGCGGCGATCATGAAGACGATTGGGGACGTAGTAGGTGGGGTCGAACTCGACTGCGGAGATCGCAACCCTTGCCGCCGGTGGGTCAGCATCGACGAGCCTGGCCGCATAGTGGGCGAGCTCGTCATGGCTCTCGACGCCATTGACGTAGATGTTCGACCGTGCCGGAGCGATAGGCGCCCGCCCTTCGGTCAGCGATGGGCGCTCCTCCTCCAAACAGAAGAAGAGGTGGGCGTTGCGGCGACTCGGGATGCTGGCTTTCTGAAAGATGTCAAGCAGCTCGATCTCGTTGAGGGTCGTCCCGAAGAAAAAGAGGTGCTTCTGCAGCATCAGCTCGCGCAGGAAGTTCGTTTTCATCGTGCTTTCAGCCCGCCGGTATGAGCCGGCGTTCAGAACGAGCTCCCCCCCTCCCTCGGCGCGTCCGTGCAAGTGAACGACGGTGAGCGCCTCGGGCGGTTCCTCCCCACCGAGGATCTCCAGTGCGCGTTCGAGATCGACGGTGCCATTGCCGAGTGACTCGACCGGCTCGTGGCGACGTTCCGCAGCTCGCTCGATGCTTGGCTCGTAGTTGAAGGTGACGACGAAGCGTGAGTGGACCCTGCTCAGGTTCTCGATCAGGCTCGAGGACCCCTGCGGCCAGGAGCGAACGTACTCGCGGACCACGTCAGAGACTTCGGCGTCGATGCCGCGCGCGTAGAGCGTCTCATCGAGGATCCTCGAGAGTGGAGCGGGATCGGTCGGGTACTCGGCGGTGAGGTCGAAGTGATCGATCAGGTGGCGGGCGATCTCGGCGCTGCCGGGAAGCCCGGCGCTCTGCGCAACCCCGGCACCCGCAACGGGGATCGAGATCCGCGCGGGTCGCAGGAGGCTCTCGAGCAGTTCGGCGCCGGCGCTCCGATCAGAGGGGAATCCTGGCCCGGGAGAGGGGGCCGGAGCTTCGTTCATCGCTCCGCGTTGACCGAGTGGCAGCCGAGCGCCCACCTGTCGCGGCCCACCTCATCGAAGCAGGAGCAGGCGAGGAGCCAAGCGCGGGTGGCCATCTGGTGGCGCTTGCCCGAGAAGCCGAAGCCCGCGCCGGTCAGCAGCTCTGCGATCTGGTTCGTCGTGGCCAGGGGCTGGCGGGTCGCGAGGTAGCGGGCGACCATTGCCATGGGCGAGGAGGAATCAGAACCGGGCTGAATCGCGAATGCCTCGATCCTCTCCCCCGCTTCACTCGCGCGCAGCAGCTGGTGGGCTACCAGGGGCCAAGCCTCTCGGCCCGCCTCGGCTAGCCGCTGTCGCAGCGAGCCAGCCCTCTCGCTGGAGGCGATCAGCCCAAGCGTGGCAACAACCAGCAGGATCACTGCCGCCGTGGGACCGCGCCCGATTCGGGCGTCAAGGCCCCGTGCGAGTTCACCGATTCCGGCGATAAGCAGCCGCGGTGGGATCAAGGCCCCCTTGGTGGCGACGGTGACACCGCCGATCTGGCGCAAGTCGAGAGCGACATTGTCGGTCTTCGTCGTGCCCAACTCGAAGGGCTTGTAGTGGCGGCGGTTGTCGGTTGCGATTACGCAGGGCGCAAGTACCGCCGCTAGCCGAGCAGTCGGGCGATCCTTCGGGTCCGTCCCCTCGATGCGGGAATCGGCGAGCGCGTCGCGATCTACCACGACGAAGCGGACCTTCGGCCCGACCTGCTCTTCCCACACCCGCCAGAAGGAATCCTGCGGCGCCTTTCGATGGCGAGCAAAGTCGGCGAGATGACGCTCGACCTCGGTCCGCACCTCGACCGCCGCGAAGAGGCCAACACCACTGGTCATGGAGTAATGGCCGTCAGCAAGCGCGATGAGGGCGCCGGGACGACCCTTGCGCCAGGCAAAGTCAACGTTCCGCAGCAGAACGTCTGCATCGACGACGGTGGGGGGCGGTGGCAGCATCGCTGCTTTCTACCGTCTCCGTCGGCGAAGACGGTCCCGGGCGTTTTCAATACGTCACGTTCTGGCGGGACAGCGGGTCCAAACTCCTCAGTCGTTTCGCTTTCTTCGTAGTTGCTGTCGGCGCTTGAGCGAATTACATGCTCGGATGCGAAGCTTTGCTGATGGATAACACCGACGCTGAGCCAGTGATCATCGACGGCGTCGAGGTAATGCTCGGAGACTGGGCTAGCTCTGCCGTACGAGACGCACTGCAGTCCAGATCGTACGAGCGGGCAGAGCGCAATGTTCTGGCCACAACGCTCTCGCAGGATGACACGTACCTCGAGCTTGGCTGTGGGATAGGCCTCCTGGCCACCCAGGCCGCGGCCCGTGTGGGCGATGGGAGAGTCGTCGCCATCGAGGCCGATCCGGTGATCGCAACGGTGGCCCGGGAAACAGCCTCACGCAACGGGCACAGAATCGACGTTCGCAACGCCGTCTTGGTCAAAGACCCGAGCGAGCCAGTCGTCGATTTCTATGTTCGGCCCGACTTCCGGGTATCCAGCCTCAGCCCGCTTCCTCCCGAGGGCTCGCGGCGAATTCAAGTTCACACGGTCGATGCCATACCGACGATCGCCGGTGTCGAGGCGACATATCTCATGGTCGACATCGAGGGGGCAGAGACGGATTTGCTGCGACTGCCACTGCCAAACTGTGTCAAGACCGTCTGCGTGGATCTTCATGCCGAAGCCACGGGTATCGACGCTCAGTCAGAGATGATGGCAGCGCTCTTCGCCCAAGGCTTCGACCTCGACATCGGCAACAGTGACCTTCCAGCCTTGCTCTTCAGAAGGAAGTAAGCAGGTCGCCTCGCCGAACTGGTACGAGCACACGGAAATGCGTGAGCCTCGTTATGGTTGCCAGCCCAAAAGTCTGAATTTTTGATGAGATTCCGCCGCCGCAACAAAGCAAGTACCCCCCCCCCCCCCCCCCCCCCCCCCCCCCCCACCTCCTTTAATCCAGTAGCCGCGATCGAATCTCATGCCGGCGGCGGCCCACGTCCGTTGGCGCGAGCGGCCGGTGTGGTGATCGAGCGCGGCGAGGGCGCGTACGTCTACGGCGATGGCGTGAAGCTCCTCGACGTCGTCACCGGGTACGGCGTTGCTTCGCTTGGCCACAGCCATCCTCGCTGGGTCGAGGCAGTCAGGGCGCAGGCCGGCCGGATCGCGGTCACCTCGCTTTACACGCATGAGATGGGCGAATACCTGAGCGCGCTGGCTGGATTGCTCCCCTCCTCCCTCAGCGACATCGCGTTGTCCTCGACCGGTACCGAGGCGGTCGAGATGGCGCTCCGCCTGGGACAAACGGCACGCGGCAGATCGGGCGTCATCACCTTTCACGACGGCTTCCACGGGAAGACCGCCGCGGTCCGCTACACCCGCAACCCAGCAACGGTGGAGGCCGTAGCACTAGCCCCGAGCTGGATGCACACCGCCTCCTACCCGGCCTGTCGAGATCACGATGCGCTCGACTACGCCAGCTGCGGAGAGTCCTCTGCTGAAGAGATCACGGCCCTGCGGAATCGAGCCGACCTCGACGACGTTGGTGTGGTTTTGGTCGAGCCGGTTCTGGGAACGGCTGGCAACATTCCACCGAAGCGAGGCTTCCTGATGGCACTGAGGGAGCTCTGCGACGAACGCGAGTGGCTGCTGATCTTTGACGAATCGATCACTGGCTTTGGGCGCACCGGTGAGATGTTCGCCTTCGAAGCCTTCGGGGTCGAGCCCGATGTCCTCGTCCTCAGCAAGGGACTCGGCGGGGGATTCCCGCTTAGCGCCGTCTGCGCCGCGCCCGCCCTCTGGCAGTCCTCAGCGCTGAGCTCACCCTCGGCAACCTCGAGCAGCTATGGAGGCAACCCGATCGCCTGTGCGGCCGGGGTAGCCACGATGGAAATCATTAGCGGCCCCGGCTTCATCGAGGGCGTAGGGGGCTCCGCTGAGCTCGCGGCAAAGCGATTGCGGCGTCTCGCCGACGGCTCCGCCAGAATCGCCCGCCCACGCGGCATCGGGTTGATGCTCGGCTTCGACTTGGTGGACCCGGAGACGGGAGAGCTAGCCACTTCCGCAGAGTGCGACGATGTCTTCCAAGGCTGCCGCGACCACGGACTCTTGGTTGCGGCAAACGTGCCGCGCGTCCGCCTCAGCCCTCCTTTGACGGTAACCGCGGCGGAGATCGACTTCCTCTTCGACGTACTCGAGGAGGTGATCGAGTGAGGGTGGTAATTGCCGGTCTAGGCAGTGCCGCCAACCGCGCCCACCTCCCGGCCGTAAACCGCCTTGGCGACAGGGCTCAGCTGGTCGGCGCGGCCGATCCCGACGAAGGCCGCCTGCGAGCGACTTCCCAGCAGATCGGCCAGCTCCCGCTCTTCTCCTGCGCAGAGGAGATGCTGACTCAGGTCCCCGCCGACGTGCTCCTGATCGCGACCGAGCCGCGCGCGCACGCGCATCTGATTCAGGCAGGGTTGGAGCGTGGCCTACATGTGGTCTGCGAGAAGCCGCTGGCGATCGAGCGTCGGGAACACGAAGCTCTCGCCGCGGCCTGCGGCCGAAGGCCCGACTTGGCACTCGTCCCCGTCCACCAGTATCGCTACTCGCCGCCTTGGACTTCGTTCCGTCGCTGGGCGGGCAAGGCGGCGCGCAAGGGGCGTCCCTTCGCTCTGACCGTGGACGTTCACCGCAACGGAACCGACCGCCACGCCACCTCCGCTTGGCGTACGGACCCGACCCATGGCGGAGGGATGCTCGCCGACGCCGGGGTGCACTTCCTCGCCCTTGCCTGGACGCTCGGGGAGAGCCTGGAAGTGCTGGCCGCGTCGCGTCGCCAAGAGGACACCGGCGAGCGCTCAGCGGCGATCTTGCGCCTGGGGTCGGGCGTACTCAGGCTCCAGGTCTGGAACGGGGCGGAAACTCGCCATACCGGATTGGAGTTGCAACTTCAGCACACGACGATCTCCTGGCGCGACGGGCTGTCCTCCCTGCGGTTGAGGGACCACACGCTGCGACGTCGAAGGGTGCCCGCTCTCAGCGACCGCTCCCACGTCGACGAGCTCTACGGGTGCCTGTACCGGGATCTGGCCAGGAATCTAGAGAGCGAGGTCTGGCAGATGAGGCGCACGGCCGAAGCACTCGGCGTCAGCGACGCCCTGGTCACGCTGCTCGAGCGGACGCCGCTACAGGCAATATAGGCGGGATATGAGCCTGCTCGACCAAATTGATCGGCCGGTTGCCGATCTTCTCACGCTGGTCCACTGCGACCTGGGCTCAATCCCCCGAGCTCGCTCGCTACCGATGGAGGACCTTCATGGGGATGCTCCCCTGAGTGCAGGCTGGGTCCCCTCCGCCCAGGCGCGTCCGCCCCTCGGCCCAAGCCCGAAGTCCAACCCATTCGGCAGCCATGGCGATGTACGGCTGCTCGCCGACCGCGACACGCTTGCGGTGCTCGCCGCCGACGAGAGGGGGAGCGTCCTCGCGATGGTCATGTGCGACCTCGTCGAAGTCGACGGCACGCCCTGGGAGTGCTGCCCTCGCAACTTCCTGCGCCGGGCGCTCGACGAACTCGAGCGAGAGCTTGACTGCACCGCGCTCGCAAGCTTCGAGCATGAGTTTCAGTTGCTCCTCGACACCCCTGCCGGACCCCCGCTATCGCTGCAGGCGCAGCGGGCGGTCGATCCCTTTCCGGGAGAAGTGATGGCAGCCCTCAACGAAGCCGGACTCGAACCTGAACGCTTCGTTGGCGAACGATCTCCTCACCAGTTTGAGATTCCAATAGCTCCCGGCTCGGGGCTGGCGAGCGCCGATCACAGCGTCCTCCTGCGCGAGGTCGTGCGCGAGGTCGCGCGACGCCGGGAGATCCGCGCGAGCTTTGTTCCCCTACTCGACCCTTCCGAGCAAGGCAATGGGGTCCACATCCACATCAGCCTGCGCGACGCAAAGGGCGGCTGCCCCTTCTACGACCGCGAGCGGCCGGCCGGCCTCAGCGACCTGGGCGCTCACTTCGCGGCCGGCATTCTCGCTCACGCGCGCGCGCTGGCCGCGCTTACGGCGCCCAGCCCGGTCTCGTTCGCCCGCCTACGCCCGGGCCGCCGAAGCGCTGGCGCTGCCTGTCTCGGGGACCGCAACCGGGAGACGATGCTGCGCATCCCACCGCTTTTGAGCCTCACCCCAAACGACGACCCAGCCACGCAGATGCGGCTTGAGTACCGAGCCGCAGATGCGGCTGCGAATCCGTACCTCGCCCTGGGGGCCGTGCTCCGGGCCGGGATCCTGGGCGTGCGCGAACGGTTGGCGCCCCGGCCGATCCTGGACCGCGACCCCACCCTCCTCACCGGCAACGAGCTCGAGTGCTATGGCGTCGACGCGCTGCCGCGTACGCTTGAGGAGGCGCTGAGGGCGCTGGCCGAGGATGAGACTGTGCGCGACTGGATGCCACCCCGCCTCTACGAGCTCTATCTGAGCGTGAAGCAAGCCGAGACCGAGGCGGTCGCCGGACAGGCATTGGAGGAGGTCTGTCGCCGCTACGCGGCGGTGTACTGAACGCTCCGGCCCTTGCTAGTCGCCGCCGGCGGGTGCATCGCTGAAGCGCGCCGGCCGACGGCGGCGATAATACAGCCGCAGTGGCGGCAAGATGCGAGCGCGAACGATCGCCCGGCGCATGGCGCTCGCCTCACGCGTCTCTGGGGTCAACCCCAGCTTCATCGAGGCCGAGTCCGCCTCGAGCACCTCGCGCAGGGCCGCCGAGAGTTCGCCGCCGAGCAGCTCAAGACGGGCACTCGTCAAGTGAATGCGGGCCAGCTGGCGCCTGTCTCCATGCTCCTCGGCGATGCGGCGAGCGTCGCCGAGGAGAGTGCGAGCGTGGCCGATATCGCCCTCGTGGATGGCGACCTCGGCGAGATTGCGCAGCGGATAGGCCATTGCCCGCTGCCATGCCATGTCCTGGCAAACGCGTAGGCCTTCGTCCGCCGCCGCCGCCGCTTGCTCGAATTCGCCCTGGTACCAGTGCGCGACAGTGCGCAACCCGCACACGTTGACCAACACCTCCAAGTCGCCGGTGCTGCGTGCTAGCTCCTCGACCCCCTCCATCGCGCTAAGAGCAGCCCCGGCATCGCGTTCCTTGTAGAGGACCAAGGCGTTGGCGCGCATCATCCGGGCTCGCTCTCCCGAATCGTCCGAGCGCTCGGCGGCGAGAAGACCGAGCGCAACGGCCTCCGCCGCATCGCCCAACTCACCCCGCGCGGCGTGAGTTGAAGCGAGAACGTCGACGGCGAGCGATGCGCCCCGCGAGTTCCCAGCCCGCATTGCGCTCTCATAGGCGAGTCGCCCAGTGGAGATCCGGTCGTCGAAGAGGCCGAGCGTGAAGAGGATGTCGAGGACGGAGGCGAACAACGCCCCCACTTCGGCATCCTCGCCGCGGTCGTAGAGCCACTGCAGAACCGCGTTGATGCCAGCCACGTGCGGAACCGCCCAGCGGGCGTTCTCAGGTTCGGCGGCGAACTGGCGAACGTAATAGCCAGCAAGGCGACGAGCGAAACCGCCGATCTCCTCGTCGGGAGTCTCAACGATCACGAAACGGCGCAGGCTGGGAGAACACACATAGACCTCGGGTCGACCGACACCGCGGACGACGGTCAGCAGGCCAATCTGCGCCAACTCCTCGAGCGGACGCAACAGCTCCGGCCGATCAACTGCACAGGCAGTTGCAAGCTGCTCGGCGATCGCTTCCCCGTGCAGGCATGCACAAGCCCCGAGGACCTCGCGTGCAGGACCGGAGAGTTCGTCCCACACCGGCTTGTAGAGCTCGTCCAACCCCTCTCCTTGCTCCACCGCATCGAGCAGCTCCTCAAGCGGGCGTGGGCTGCGACTCAGCGCGCGTAGAAACGACTCGATCAAGCGGGGATTGCCACCGACGGCGTGCAACAGACGGGCGACCAGATCCGCATCGAACAGGCTCTCCTCCAGCCCGAGGCGACGGCCCTCGTGCCGAATCAACTCGGACGCGTATTCAGGCTCCAAGTCTTTGAGCAGAACCCGTGGGCCGTCGACCACACCGGGGCTATTTAGCGAGGTGATCGCCAGCGAGCCACTCGGAATCGTCCTCAGCAACTCACCCAGCGGCTCGGCGGAGGGATCACCGTCGAACTTGACGTTGTCGAGCAAGAGCACCGTCTTGGTGCGAGCGAGGTGCGCCCGCAATGCCTCCAGCTTGGCGCTGGCCGCAACGGTGGAAAGCGACTGGTCCCCAGTCAACAACGTGACCTGTCTAGAAATGTCCAGCAGTGACGGGCAGTCGTTCTTACCGTCGATCCAAAGGATGTTGTGGTGGCGCAGGTCCAGCCCGTGCCGCTCGCCATCGGCCCGGAGTTGATGCACCAGCTCCGTGGCGACAGCGCTCTTACCGACTCCCGCGCCGCCAGCGATCGCCAGCACCCGCTCACCGGCGCTGATCTCGGAAATCGCCATCTCGATCACGTTTGCACGATCAACAAAATGACGGACGCGGGGTGGCAGCAGGACGCTCACTCCATCGGCAGCCGCGGCCTCGCGCTCCTGGCGACGGATCTCGCGCTCATCCAAGGTGGTGCTGCGACTGATCAGCGCCGTTGACAACCCAATTCCGGCAGCTACGAGGCCGATGGCTGGCCCCAGGACTATCCAGACGTCGGCGAGAGGTGCCTCCATTCCGGTCGTGCAGTGTAATGCCAGTGAGTGCTTGAGATCTCCTTTCATCCGTCTGTAACCGGAGCAACCGCGGTCCGTTGGCCCGAGTCGCTTTCCATCGCACGCGAGGCTGGTTTCACCGCCATGGACGTGAGAGTGCCGGAAGTCGCCAGATATGACCCAATCGAACTGCACGGACAGTTCGAGGGGGCAGGCGTGAAGCCTGGTCCCGCGTCACTACCGGTGGAGTTCCGCCGCGACGAGCAGACCTACCGCCGCGACCTGGCTGAGTTGCCTCGCCTGGCGGCGTTTGCCGCCGCACTGGGAGTGAAGACTATGTTCCGCTCGATCCCGGCCTCGAGCCAGATACCCGCCGCGGAGTTGCTGATCACACTCCAGCGCCGCGTCACCGAGATGGCGGGGATTCTGCGAGAGAACGGTCTCGACTTCGCCTTGGAGCCCCTTGGCCCGCTGCATCGTCGGCAGGAAGGACCGCACGAGTTTATCTGGCGCTTTCCCGACGCCGCCGAGCTCGCCGTCTCCTGCGGAGCTGGACTTCTCGTCGATTCCTGGCACTGGCACCATGCAGATGAATCAATCGAGAGCTTGGTGTCTCTAGGCGGAATGATCCGCCACGTCCATGTCGCCGACGCTCCTGATCTCCCACCGGAGGCGATCAGAGACGAGTCCCGCCTCCTTCCGGGTCGAGGCGTAATCGACCATGCGACCTTCCTCAAGGCGCTCGATATGGTTGGCTACAAGGGCTTCATCACTCCCGAGGTACGGGGCTATGCATGCGATGCAAATCCGGTGGACTGTGCTCGCTCCGTACTAGCGGCGGTACGCGATTTGGGAAACAGGGGACATTGATGCACGCCAGAGCCGAGTCATCTGCGAGATCGTGGCAATCCTGCCCGAGAACCGTCGCGCTCTCGCTTCGTGAGCTTCGGCTTTCGCGTCGCGGAGGGGGCGCGAAAAACGCGAGGCTCGAAGCGACCGGCCGGTCATCCGGCTGCGAGCCCCGGTTGGCCGCTAACCTGCTGTCCTCAGCGTGGCGGCCATAGTTCAACGGTAGAACTACGCGTTGTGGTCGCGTCAATGAGGGTTCGATTCCCTCTGGTCGCCCTGCCCACGCCGGCCCTTGGAGCAAACCGAGACCTCGGTCAGTCCTCCTCGGCGATCGCGACGAGCGCCCAGACCAGCGCTCCGGCGATCGCCGAGGTTCGGCGCCCATCGGCATCAACCCAGGCGCCATCGGCGCCACGGGCGATGACAGCCCGCTCGATCAGCGCCTCGGCGAGCGAGCGGTTGACGGCGACCGCGACGTCGCCCGCGTGGGCCGCTGTGCGCCGCCCTCGCGCGCCCTGCGCCAGCTCCGCGGGGTCGAGCCGCAGCGTGCCCAGCCAGGCCGCGACAGCGCGCTCCGAGTCGGAGCCGGTGAGCCGGATGCGCCCCCGGTCGAAGTCGAAGGTGCCTACGGCGAGGAGCGCGTCGCGGGGGATGATCCGCGTCGCCGTGGTCGCGTAGCGCTCCAGCATTCGCCCGGCCGCCTGCGTTGCGCGGTCGGCGAGCGTGCGCATGTTCTCCTGGCCGAAGATCGCGCCCTCGAAGTAGACCTCGACCTCGGCGCCGTCGGCTCGCGGTTTTCCCACGATCGCCGAGCCGCGGGCGATGTCGGCGGTTGCGCTGTAGCCACCGCTCGGCACGTAGAGGACGAACTCCCCCATCCCCTACACCTCCCCGTTGACTTCGCGCGCCTCGGCGATCAGCTCGTCGGCCACCGCCTGCCAGTCCTCGCGGGTGGCCGCGCCGAGGAGCTCGGCGATGAAGGACGGCAGGCTCTCGGCGACCACCGAGGGGTGGTAGCGCCCGGCGACGACGTGCTCGAAGAGCAGCTCGTTCACCGGGTCGGCGAGGGCGTCGTCCTCGAGCGTCCGCTTCAGGAAGGCGCGGAGCGCGGCGGCGTCGATCCGGTTGCCCTGCTCTGTCGCCCGCTCCTCGCGTACAGGGGTCGGAGCCTGGGCTGGCAGGCGGCGCGCTTGGCGTCGCCTCCGGCACCGCCGAACGGTCCTGCCGAGGCTGGTCGTTCTCATCGTGGCCTCCTCTCGGAATCGACGGCTTCGCCGTCGGCGACCGGGATCGCCCAACCGCGGGTCGGGTCGAGCCGCGCCGGCGCCCAGCGCATGAAGACGTAGCCGGCCAGCGGCTCTTGTATTCGTGGTGGCGAAGGGCGTAGTGCCAGTGACCAGCGAGCCAGAGCAGACGTCGGGCTTCAGCACAGCGCCGACGGCGTTCTCGTCCTCGCCATCGGCGCCCTGGCTTCCAATCTAGCCTAGGAGGTCGGCGAAAGCTTGGAAGCCGGGGGCCGAGCGGGCGGTTAGTTGCGACTCGGCTGTGGCGGCTTGGCGGCGCAGCACGGCCGGGGCGCCGTCGCCGAGGGCGGCCCGCGCCTGCTCTGCCATCTCCGGCTCGGCCAGCCAAGCGTCAACGAGGGCGGCGTCTGCCTCCGGGTGGAAGAGCACGCCCCAGGCGTTGCCGTGGCGGAACGCCTGGTGCTCGGCCTGCTCCGAGGAGGCCAGCGGCCGGGCGCCCGCGGGCAGGGCGAAGACGTCGCCGTGCCAGTGCAGGACGGTCGTCCGGGGCGCGAGGCCGCCGAGAACCGGGTCGTCCGGATCGTGGATCTCCACCGGGGCGAAGCCGATCTCCGGTCTCCCCCCGGGCCTGACCTCGGCGCCCAGCGCCCGCGCCAGCAACTGGGCGCCGAGGCAGATGCCGAGCAGTGGCATCCGCAGCCGCAGCGCCCGCGTCAGCCATTCGCGCTCAGCCGCGAGGCCGGGGTGCCGGCCGACGTCGTCGACGTTCATCGGGCCACCCATCACCAGGGCGCCGGAGACCTCCTCCGGCCTCGGCAGCGGGTCGCCGTCGAGCGGCCGCACGGTCCTCACCTCGACCCCGTCGCAGGCGTCGAGGATCCGGTGCGGGCCCTCCCAGGGAACGTGCTGGACGGCCAGCAGGGTCGGTGGCATCGACGCGCAGGCTAACCGTACGAGCGAGCCCGGCGGACAAGCGTTAGAAAGCTCTAATCGGGGATTGCGGCCGGCTTAGGGAAGCGGGCCGAGACTCGGGCGATGGACGAGGTCCGCAAGCTCGAGGCGAAGGGGCTGGCCCGCGCCAGGTCCCGCTCGCGCCGCCACCGCGTCGCCACCATCCGCAGCCGCACGATCCGCGGCTCGCTGGCGCTGTTCGCGATCCTCTGGGGGGTCGTCTTCGTGCAGCTTGCGAGCGGCAACGACCCGGCCCTGAGCAGCAAGCGCCACGCCGAACGGCATGCCGCGGCCGCCGCCCCGGAACCCACGCCGGCCGAACCGGTGCGCGAACCCGCGCCGGAAGCCGAAGCCGAGCTCGAGGGCTCGGAATTCGAAGTCGAAGAAGCGGCGCCGCCGGAAGTCGAAGCACTCGAACTCGAACCGGAACCGGAAATCGAAGAAGTCGCGCCGGAAATCGAAGAACCCATCGTCACCTCGTCCTCGTGAGCGCGGTCGGGCCGCACCTGTTCTGGATCACCAGCCGGGCGGCGGGGATCGCCGCGATGATGCTCGCCAGCGGCTCGCTCGCCGCCGGGGTGCTGATCCGCGGTCGCGGCGAGTCGCGCCGCCTGCTCGGCAGCGACGTGCGCGCGCTGCACGAGGCGCTCTCCCTGGCGACGCTGGTCGCGGTCGCGATCCACGGCCTCGCCCTGCTCGGCGACGCCTACCTCCACCCCGGTCCGCTGGAAATCGCGGTCCCCTTCACCAGCGCCTACCGGCCGCTCTGGACCGGGCTCGGCATCGTCGCCGGCTGGGGGCTGGCGGCGCTCGGCCTCTCCTACTACGCGCGCGGGCGCATCGGCGCGGCGCGCTGGCGCTACCTGCATCGCTTCATCCCGATCTTCTGGGCGCTCGGAATCGTCCACACGCTGGGCGCCGGCACCGACGCCGCGCAGCCCTGGATGCTGGCCGCGATCGGGCTGCCCGCGGTCCCGGCCCTGTTCCTCCTGCTGGGACGCCTGTTCGGCTCGCCGGAGCCCGGCCGGCGCGCCGAGCGCCGCGCGCCGCGGCAGCCCCCCCAACCCCAGCTCAGCGGCCGGCGGGGCTGACGGCGACCCGCCGGAACTCGGCCCGCAGCCGCGACTCGAGCTCGCCGGCGGCGGCGTCGTCTCCGTCGCCGGGCCCGCCGTCGCCGACGAGCACCACCTCGGTGGCGGGAAAGCTCCGCAACTGGTCCTCGACCGCCTGCACGACGTCCTCGTCGCCGACCCGCGCCTCGGCCGCGACCCCCGCCTTGGCCAGGGCGGCCACCGTGGCGACGAGGTTGCGCTGCGCCTCCTGGCGGGAGGGCTCGACGTCCGACATCCAGCGGTCGAGGAAGCCGATCCGCGCCGGCGAGAGCACCAGCACCGAGGCGGCGGCGCCCCGCCCGCCGTCGAGCCCCGCCGCGTCGAGCAGGCGCCCGACCGCCCCCGGCTCCTCGACCGCGCAGGTGATCACCACGAGCACGTGACGCTCGCCGTCCGCCGCCGGGGCCCCGATCGGGCCGCGCGGGCTCTGCCGCGCCGCCAGCCAGACGACGCCGAGCACGATCACCGCGGCCACCAGCACCCCGAGCCCCGGGCCCATGAGCACGAACCCGGCGGTGATCGGGACGACGATCGCCAGCGCGATCAGCGGCAGCTTCCAGGGCGCCATGACGGAAGCTTCTCAGCCGGCGATCCGGTCGGGGTAGTCGAGCCCGCGCCGCGCCTCCGCCTCCAGCCGCCACGGCTCGTGCACCGCGCGGCCCGCCACGCCGGCCAGCTCCGGCACGTGGCGGCGCACGTACTCGCCCGCCGGGTCGAAGCGGGCCGCCTGGCGCAGCGGATTGAGCACCCGGTTCGGCCGCGTGTCGTTGCCGGTCCCGGCGACCCACTGCCAGTTGCCGACGTTGTTGGCGACGTCGGCGTCGACCAGCAGGCGGGCGAAGTGGGCGGCGCCGACGCGCCAGTCGACGCGCAGGGCCCTGGTCAGAAAGGAGGCGACGATCATCCGCGCGCGGTTGTGCATGAAGCCCTCGCGCGCGAGCTGGCGCATGCCGGCGTCGACGATCGGGTAGCCGGTGCGGCCCTCGCGCCAGGCCTCGGCGAGGCGCCCGCCGCGCCGCCAGCGATCGCCGCGCGGGCGGTAGTCGGCGTGCTCGATGTCGGGGCGGGCCGCCAGCACCTGGTGGTGGAAGTCGCGCCAGCAGAGCTGGCGGGCGAAGGCCTCGCCGCCGGGGCGCCCGTCGACCCGGCTCAGCACGCTCGCCGGCGCGAGGCAGCCGAAGTGCAGGTCGGCGCCGAGGTGGGACGTGCCGTCGGCCGAGGCGAGGTCGTCGTGGCCGTCCTCGTACCCGGCGAGGCCGCGGCGCAGCCAGCGCTCGAGCCGCCCGCGGGCCGCCGCCTCGCCGCCGCGCGGCAGGTCGGGCGACGGCGAGCCGCCGCTGAGCCGCCCGAGCGCCGGGATGCGGCCGGCGCGGATTCCCGGCGGCAGCTCGAGCCGCCGCGGCGCCGGGTGGCCCGCGGGTAGCGGCTGCCGCGACCAGGCCCGCCAGTACGGCGTGAACACCCGGTAGTGGTCGCCGCCGCCGCTCGGCAGCAGCGCGCCGGGCTCGACCACGGTGACGCCGGGGTGCGCGCGCACCCGCACCCCCGCCCTCTCCCCCTCGCGCTCCAGCCGCTCGCGGCGGCGACGGGCGTGGGCGCTGCGGTCGTCGCTGAGGTGGATCGCGGCGGCGGCGCATTCGCCCGCCACCCGCAGCGCCTCCTCGACCGGGTCGCCCCGCCGCAGCACCAGGCGGCCACCCCGCTCGCGCAGCGAGCGGTCGAGGTCGCGCAGGCAGTCGAGCAGGAAGCTGAGGCGGTTCGGCGAGCCGCACCCGCGGCGCAGCAGCGCCTCGTCGACGACGAAGAGCGGCACGACGCGCTCGGCCTCGCGCGCCGCCGTCGCCAGCGCCGCCTGGTCGCGCACCCGCAGGTCGCGGGTGAAGAGGACGAGGGCGGTGCGCACGGTCAGCTCAGGGCTTGCGGTTGGCCATCCGCTCGAGCTGCCTGCCGAGCGCCCTTTCGACCTCGTCGGACAGCGTCATCCGGTAGACCGCGACCAGCGCCTGTAGGGAGAGGGGGCGGAGCCTGTCGAGGGCCTCGCGCACCTCGGGCCAGCGGTCGTCCGGATAGCCCTGCTCTTCGAACGGCTTCCAGACGTCCTCGAGGAAGAGCTTGACGAAGTCGTGGGAGATCGACCGGCAGCGACCGCGCACCCTGTCGATCGCGACCAGGGCGTGGTCGAGCGGCACGCCGGCGGCGACGACGCCCTCGGCCGCCTCGAGCAGCGACGGGAAGGGCGCCTCGAAGCGGTCCTCGTCGACCGGCACCAGCGCGCCCGCCTTGATCGCGCGCTTCAGCGCGTCGTCGGGGTCGGTCCCGAACCGCTCGGACAGCTCGTCGCGGCTGAAGGTGCGCGGCTGCTCGCCGTCGAACCCGTCGAGCGCGCGGCGGATCGAGAGGAACTGCTCGGCGGCGCCGACGCTGTGGTTGAGCAGGCGCTCGATCCCCTTCAGGTTGAACCCGTCGGCCTGCAGCTCCTGGATCATCTGCAGCCGCGCCAGGTGCTCGGGCCCGTAGTAGCCGACCCGGTCGCGGACCTCGGGCGCGGGCAGGAGCCCGCGCGCGCGGTGCGAGCGGATGTTGCGCACCGTCATCCCCGTCTGCGCGGCCAGCTCTTCGATCGTCAGGTCGTTCTCCCGAGCGGCCACGGCGGCAAAGCTAGCATGGGAAGGTGGATCGACGGTTGACGTGACGGCATTTGATGTTACGTTGTCCAGCGATATGCCGACGAGGCTCGCCCGCTCCGCCCCGCTCCGCCTGCTCGACGCTTTCGCCGGCCCGCACGGGGTCGACGGCTACCTCGAGCAGATCGACCCCCTGCTCGTCACCGGCGAGTGCCGCGCAGAGGTGCTCGCGGTCGAGCGCGGGACCGAGGAGAGCGTCACCCTCACCCTGCGCCCGAACCGCGCCTGGCGGGGCTTCCGCGCGGGTCAGTTCGTCCAGGTGGCGGTCGAGGTCGACGGCGCCCGGCACCGGCGCTGCTACTCCCCGGCGTCGGCCGAGGGGCGGCAGGAGCTGGAGATCACGGTCAAGCGACACCCCGGGGGCCTCGTCTCCAACTTCCTCGCGGACCGCGCCGAGCCGGGGATGGTGCTCGACCTCTCCCCCGCCGAGGGGGACTTCCGCCTGCTGCGGCCGCTGCCCGACTCGGTCCTGCTGATCGGCGGCGGCAGCGGCATCACCCCGCTGATGGCGATCCTCCGCACCCTCCTCGCCCAGGGATACGAGCGGCCCGTCGCCCTGCTCCACTACGCGCCCGACCCCGCCCGGGCGATCTACCGCGCGGAGCTGGAGCGCCTGGCCGCGCGACACCCCGGCTTCCGGCTGCTGCGCTCCTACACGCGAGCGCCCGGCGCCGGCGAGCTCGACGGCCACTTCAGCCCGCTGCACCTGCCGCGGTCCGAGCCCCGCTTCGCCGAGGCCGAGACCTTCGCCTGCGGACCGCCGGCGCTGCTCGACGCCGTGCGGGGGACCTGGGCGAACGGGCTCGAGCAGCGGCTCCACGTCGAGAGCTTCGTGCCGCCCGACCTCCCGCCGGCCGGCGAGCCCGGCGAGGGCGCTATCCGCTTCGCCGCCTCGGGGATCGAGGCGGCGAACAGCGGCGCCTCGCTGCTGGAGCAGGCGGAGGACGCCGGCATCGCCGCCGAGTTCGGCTGCCGGATGGGGATCTGCCACACCTGCACCCGCCGCAAGCTCGCCGGCGCCCACCGCAACCTGATCACCGGCGAGACCTCCGCCGAGCCCGACGAGGAGATCCAGCTCTGCGTCTCGGCGGCCCTCGGCGACCTCACCCTCGACCTCTGAGAAACAGCCGAAAGGAACCCGATGACCACGACTCTCGCGCCCCCCGACACCCCGGCCGCCTCTCCCCTCGATGCGCTCACGCCCGAGCAGATCGAGAGCTTCGGCGAGGAGATGGACGCGATCCGCCAGCGCCTGCTCGCCGAGCGCGGCGAGGACGACGCCACCTATATCCGCGGCCTGATCCGCGCCCAGCGCGGGCTCGAGATCGGCGGCCGGGCGCTGCTCTGGGCCGGCGTCTTCCCGCCCGCCTGGCTGGCCGGCACCGCCGCCCTCTCGCTCTCCAAGATCCTCGACAACATGGAGATCGGCCACAACGTGATGCACGGCCAGTACGACTGGATGAACGACCCGAAGCTCTCCGGCGAGCGCTTCGAGTGGGACACCGCCTGCCCCGCCGACCAGTGGCGGCACTCGCACAACTACATGCACCACACCCACACCAACATCGTCGGCAAGGACCGCGACATCGGCTACGGCGTGCTGCGCATGTCCGAGGAGCAGGAGTGGACCCCGTACTACCTCGGGAACCCGCTGTGGGCGGCGCTGCTGGCGACCTTCTTCCAGTACGGCGTGGCGCTGCACGACCTCGAAGTGGAGCAGCCGCTCGGCGAAGCGGACGAGCGGGCGAGGAAACTGCGGCTGGCGAAGGGGATCTGGGAGAAGGTGCGGCGGCAGACGCTGAGGGACTACGTCCTCTACCCCGCCCTCTCCGGGCCGTTCTTCGCCTTCCCCCTGACCGGCGCCGCGACCGCCAACCTGGCGCGCAACCTCTGGGCCTTCACGATCATCTTCTGCGGCCACTTCCCAGAAGGCACGCACGAGTTCAGCGAGGAGGAGACCGAGGACGAGACCCGCGGCCAGTGGTACCACCGCCAGGTGCTCGGGTCCGCCAACCTCAGCGGCGGCCCGCTCTTCCACATCCTCTCCGGAAACCTCAGCTTCCAGATCGAGCACCACCTCTTCCCCGACCTCCCCGCCCACCGCTACGCGCAGATCTCGGTCGACGTGCAGGAGGCCTGCGAACGCTACGGGATCCCCTACAACGTCGGCCCGCTGCACCGCCAGTTCGGCAGCGTCGTCGCGAAGATCTTCCGCCTCGCGCTCCCCCGGCCGGCGCGCCGGGCGCTGCCCGGGCCCGCCCGCCTCGGCGGCTTCGCGAAGCAGGTGGCGGCCAGGCTCAGGCCGTGAGGGCCGCGGCCCCGTCGGCCCGTCCACCGCGTCGGAGCGATGCCGCGCGGCTCACGACGAGGTGGGGCCGCGCAGCACGGAGATGCCCGAGTGCGCCGGGTCGCCGTTGTCCTCCTGCAGCGAGAGGTCGAAGTAGCGGTAGCGCGACGGGGTGACCGGGATCGGCAGTTCGACCTCGGCCCGCCCGTCGGCGCCGACCCGGAACGCGCCGAGACCGATCATGCGGCCGTCTTCGTCGAGCAGCCAGAGCTCGTAGAAGCGGCCCGAGCCGCTGGGGTCGAGGCCGGAGACGTCGACCCTGGCGCGCTGCCGGTCGCCGGCGACGCGCACGTCGCCGTGGGCGCCGGCGGGACCGTCGTCGATCCGCCTGAGCACCAGGTCGGTCGCCCCGGCGCCCGGCGCCCCGGAGCCGCCGCCCCCGCCGATCAGCAGCCCGCCGGCGACCCCCACCGCCAGCAGCACGGCGACGAGGCCCGCCGCGGGCAGCGGGCGCAGGGTCAGGGTCGGAAGCCGCAGGCGGCGGCGGGCGGGGCGCGCGGCGCCCTCGGGCTGCCGCCCTGCGTCCTCGGGAAGCGCCAGCGGCGGTGGCTGCGGCGGCTCCCAGACGTCGGCGGGGAGCCGCTCGAGCCGGGCGACCAGGGGACGCAGGCGCTCGACCTCCTCGCGCAGCCCCGGTTCGGCCTCGATCAGGCGCTCGAACGCCGCGGCCTCGCCGGGGTCCAGCTCGCCGAGCAGGTAGGAGGAGGTCTGGTCTCTGGTCTCGCTCATCTTCCGTTCTCCTCCTCGATCATCTCGCGAAGCCGGCGCAGGCCGCCGACCATACGGGTCTTCACGGTGCCGAGCGGGATGCCCTCGCGCTCGGCGATCTCCGACTGGCTGAAGCCGGCGTGGAAGCGCAGGCGCAGCAGCTGCGCCTGCGCCGCAGGCAGGCGGTCGAGCAGCGCCCGCATCCGCCACTGCTCGGCGACCGCCTCGATCTCATCCGCGCCGGACGGCGCCTCGGCGCTCCGCGCCGCGACCTCCGGGTCGATCGGCTGCGGGACGCGGCGGCGCTGGTGGTCGATCGCGCGGCTGCGCGCGATCGTCATCACCCAGGTCAGGAGCCTGCCGCGCTCGGGATCGAAGCTGTCGGAGCGCCGCCAGACTTCGAGGAAGACCTGCTGCTGCACGTCCTCTGCCGCGCCGCGGTCGCGGAGCGTCTTCAGCAGGAAGCCGAAGGTGGTCCGCCCGAAGCGGCCGTAGAGCTCCTGCAGCGCCCCCGGGTCGCGCTCGCGCAGGCGAGCGGCCAGGCGGTCCTCTTCTCGATCGGGCGCCGCCTCGTCGGCATCGACGGTCGCATCCTGGCGCAACGGCTAAACCCTCCCCTGTTCCTGGCGGCGCATCCTGGCCAGGGCGTCGACCACGACGGCGGCCAGCAGGACGCCGCCGGTGACCATGAATTTGACCGAGGACTCGAAGGCGAGCAGGTCCATGCCGTTGGAGATCGAGCCGATCACGATCGCGCCGAGCAGCGCCGACCAGACCGAGCCGCGGCCGCCGAAGAGGCTGGTGCCGGCGATCACCGGGCCGGCGATCGCGAGCAGCAGCAGGTCGCTGCCGCCGGAGCTCTGGTTGACCGCGAGCAGCCGTGAGGCGGCCATCACGCCGCCGACCGCCGCCATCGAGCTGCAGAGGGTGAAGGCGACGACGCGCATGCCGTCGACGCGGATGCCCGCGCGGCGCGCCGCCTCGGCGCTGCCGCCGACGGCGAAGAGGTGGCGGCCGAAGGTCGTGCGCGTGGTCAGCAGCTGGAAGCCGACGACGAAGCCGAGCAGGATCAGCACCGCGAGCGGCAGGCCGCGGTCGGAGTTGAAGATCGCGACCGCGACGATCGCCACCGCCGCGAAGACGCCGACGCGCAGCAGCAGCAGGCCCAGCGGCTCGGCGGTGACGCCGCTGCCGTGCCGGCGCACGTAGCCGCCGAGGGTGACGAGGGCGAAGACGCCGATCGCCGCGGCGGCGACGATCCAGCCGACCGCGTCGGAGTAGAAGGTGTTGGCGAGGTTGGTGATGCTGGAGTTGGTCAGGTTGACCGTGCCGGTGCCGCCGAGCACCTGCAGCAGCGCCCCCTGCCAGGCGAGCAGGCCGGCCAGGGTGACGACGAAGGAGGGGATGCGAAAGCGGGTGAAGAGCAGCCCCTGGCCGAGGCCGATCGCCGCGCCGGTGAGCACGCCGGCGATAATCGCCAGCGTCGGGTCCCAGCCGTTTTTCACGTTGAGCACCGCCATCACCGAGGCCGCGAGGCCGCTGACGGCGCCGATCGAGAGGTCGATCTCGCCGAGCAGCAGCGCCATCACCACGCCGACCGAGATCAGCGCGACGGGGGTGATCTGCAGGAAGAGGTTGGTCAGGTTGGTCGCCGAGAGGAAGCGGTCGTTCTGCGACTGGAAGACGATCCAGATCAGCGCGATCGCGAAGATCACCCGCAGCGAGACGAGGTCGCCCTGCAGGAAGCGGCGCAGGATCTCGCGCCGGCTAACCTGCTCGGAGGGCGACTCGGCGGGCGCGGCGGAGTCGGGGATCGCGATCCTCATGCGGGCTCCCTTCGCGCGCCATTGCCGTTGCCGAACTCGGCGCCGGTGATCGCGGCGACGATCTGCTCCTCGCTCGTCTCCGCGACCCTGAAGTCGCCCCCCTCGCGGCCGAGGCGGAGGACGTAGATCCGGTCGCAGACCTCGAACACGTTGGCGAGGTTGTGGCTGACGACGATCACGCCGAGGTCGCGCTCGCGCAGCCGCTTGATCAGCGCCAGCACCTGTTTGGTCTGCGGCACGCCGAGCGCCGCGGTCGGCTCGTCGAGCATCACGACCTTCGGCTCGCCGAGCAGCGAGCGCGCCACCGCGACCTGCTGGCGCTGGCCGCCGGAGAGCGTGCCGACCTCCGAGCGCACGCTCGGGATCGTCACCGAGAGCTGCTCCAGCAGCTCGTGCGAGCGCTCCTCCATCGCCGTCTCGTCGAGCACCCGCGCCAGCCGGCCGGGGCCGCCGATCACCTCCTCCTGGCCGAGGAAGAGGTTGGCGACGACGTCGAGGTTGTCGCACAGCGCGAGGTCCTGGTAGACGGTCGCGATGCCGAGCTCGGTGGCGGCGTTCGGCCCTTTGATCGTCACCGGCTCGCCTTCGAAGTAGAGCTGGCCGGAGTCGATCGAGTAGATGCCGGCGATCGACTTGACCAGGGTCGACTTGCCGGCGCCGTTGTCGCCGACCAGGCCGACGACCTCGCCCGCGTCGACCGCGAAGTCGACGTCGGCGAGCGCCTGCACGGGCCCGAAGCTCTTGCTCACCCCGCTGGTGGCGAGGACCGCGCCGTTTCCGTTCATCTGGCCTTCCACTCTCGGCAGTGGGCGGGCGGGCCGCCGCGGGCGGCCCGCCCTGACCCGGTTGCGCCTATTCGATGCCCGCTTCTTCGCAGGCCTTTTCGTAGGCGGAGGTGCAGATTTCCGACGCCGACCAGAATTCGTCGGCGACGATCGTTTCGTCGATGTTGTCCTTGGTCACGGCCGTCGGTTCGAGCAGGACCGAGGGCACGTCTTCGACTTCGTTGTTCACTTTGCCGTTGACCAGGCCGGAGGGCACTTCTTCGCCTTCGACCAGGGCGACGGCCATTTCGGCGGCCGCGTTGGCCTCCGGTTCGATCGCCTTGTACACGGTCATGAACTGGGTCCCGGCGAGGATCCGCTGGATCGCTTCCAGTTCGGCGTCCTGGCCGGTGGTCGGCTTCGATTCGGGGTTGATCCCGGCCGACTTCATCGCCGCGATCGCGCCGCCGGCGGTGCCGTCGTTGGCGGCGTAGGTCGCTTCGAACCCGTTCTTGCCGAGCGCCGTGATCGCCTGTTCCATCTCGTTCTGGGCCTTGTCGGGGCTCCAGTCCGGGGTGTCGTATTCCTTCGCGACCTTCACGCCTTCGGAGTCGAAGACGCTGCGGGCGCCCTTCTTGAACAGGGTCGCGTTGTTGTCGGTGGGCGAGCCGTTGATCATCACGATCGGCCCGCTCGGGCTGCCTTCTTCCTGCAGCTTTTCCGACAGCGTTTCACCCTGCAATTCGCCGACTTTTTCGTTGTCGAACGAGATGTAGTAGTCGACCGGCGCGCCGAGGATCAGGCGGTCGTAGCTGATCACCGGCACTTCCTGCTGCTTGGCTTTCTGCACCATCGCGCTGGCCGAGGTCGCGTCGACCGCGTCCAGCACCAGCACTTCGGCCCCCTGGGTCAGCGCCGCTTCGGCCTGCGACTGCTGCTGGGCGGCGTTCTGGTTGGCGTTGCTGTAGATGATTTCGCAGTCTTCGCACAGTTCTTCGACCTTGGCTTCGAATTCAGGCCGGTCGTGCGCTTCGTAGCGACTGGTCTTGGACTCGGGCAAGAGCAGAGCGATCTTGCCGCCTTCGCCGCTGCTGCCTCCGCAGCCGGCGGCGACAGCGGACGCTGCGACCAGAACCCCCAGCGCGAACATCGCCAGTGGGAGTCGTCGGATGGGTGACTTGGACATGAACCTCCTCCTTTTTTCTGCCCCCCGCCCTACCCGCCAGCCGCGGTTTCACTCAACGGTACCGCCCCGGGGCCCGCTGGAAAATGTGGTTAAGCCGCAATCTTCTCCCGCCGCGACCGCCGGCGTTTCGGCTTCGCCGGCTCGAGCAGCTCGGCGAGAAAGCGGCCGGTGTGCGAGTCGGGGTTCGCCGCCACCTCCTCCGGGGTGCCGGTGGCGACCAGCTCGCCGCCTTCCTCGCCGCCTTCGGGGCCGAGGTCGATCAGCCGGTCGGCGGTCTTGATCACGTCGAGGTTGTGCTCGATCACGACCACCGTGTTGCCCGCCTCGACCAGCCGGTCGAGCACGTCGAGCAGGCGCTGCACGTCGGCGAAGTGCAGGCCGGTGGTCGGCTCGTCGAGGATGTAGAGGGTGTCGCCGGTGGCGACCTTGGAGAGCTCGGTGGCCAGCTTCACCCGCTGCGCCTCGCCGCCGGAGAGCGTCGTCGCCGGCTGACCGAGGCGGATGTAGTCGAGACCGACGTCGTGCAGGGTGCGCAGCCGGCGGGCGATCTTCGGCACGTTCTCGAAGAAGCCGACCGCCTCCTCGACCGACATCTCGAGCACGTCGGCGATGCTCTTGCCCTTGAAGCGGACCTCCAGCGTCTCGCGGTTGTAGCGCTTGCCGTGGCACTGCTCGCAGGGCACGTAGACGTCGGGCAGGAAGTGCATCTCGATCTTGATCTGGCCGTCGCCGCGGCAGACCTCGCAGCGGCCGCCTTTGACGTTGAAGCTGAAGCGGCCCGGCTTGTAGCCGCGCGCCCGCGCCTCCTGGGTCTGCGCGAAGAGCTGGCGGATGTGGTCGAAGACGCCGGTGTAGGTGGCCGGGTTGGAGCGCGGCGTGCGGCCGATCGGCGACTGGTCGATGTTGATGATCTTGTCGATCTGGCTGAGCCCGTCGACGCCGTCGTGGGCGCCGGGGCGCAGCTTCGCCTGGTGCAGGCGGTTGGCGACCGAGTGGTGCAGGGTCTCGTTGACCAGGGTCGACTTGCCCGAGCCGGAGACGCCGGTGACGCAGCAGAAGACGCCCAGCGGGATCGCCACGTCGATCCCCTTGAGGTTGTGCTCGCGGGCGCCGCGGACGACGAGCGCGCCGCGCGGCTCGCGGCGCTCCCCGGGCACGGCGATCTCGCGCTTGCCGGAGAGGTACTGGCCGGTCAGCGAGGCCGGGTCCCCGGCGACCTCGGCGGGCGTGCCGGCGGCGATCACGTGGCCGCCGTGCTCGCCGGCGCCGGGGCCGAGGTCGAGCAGGTGGTCGGCGGCGCGCATCGTGCCCTCGTCGTGCTCGACCACGATCACCGTGTTGCCGAGGTCGCGCAGCCGGTCGAGCGTCCCGATCAGCTTCTCGTTGTCGCGCTGGTGCAGGCCGATCGAGGGCTCGTCGAGCACGTACATCACGCCGACCAGACTGGAGCCGATCTGCGTCGCGAGGCGGATCCGCTGCGCCTCGCCGCCCGACAGCGAGCGCGCCGAGCGGGCCAGCGAGAGGTAGCCGATGCCGACGTTCTCGAGGAAGGCGAGCCGTTCGGAGATCTCGCGCACGATCAGCCGCGCGATCGCGCGCTCGGTCTCGCTCAGCTCCAGCGCCTCGATCCACTCGCTCGCGGCGCGGGCCGAGAGCTCGGCGTACTCGGCGATGCTGAGCCCGCCGACGGTGACCGCGAGGCTCTCCGGCCGCAGGCGCGCGCCCTCGCAGTCGGGGCAGGGCTGCTCGGCCATGTAGCCCTCGATCCGCTCGCGGTTGGTCTCCGAGTCGGTCTCTTCGTAGCGCCGCTCGAGGTTGTTGACGATGCCCTCGAAGCGCACCTTGTAGGAGCGGCGGCGGCCGAAGCGGTTGGTGTAGGTGACCTGGTGGCGCTCGCCGCCGGTGCCGTAGAGGAAGATCTCCTTCTCCTTCTTCTTCAGCTTCGACCAGGGCGCGTCGGCGTCGACGCCGTACTCCTCGGCGACGGCGGCGATCAATCGCTTCCAGTAGGCGGTGATGCCGCGGTTCCACGGCTGCAAGGCGCCCTCGGCCAGCGAGAGCGTCGGGTCCGGGACGACCAGCTCGGGGTCGATCACCTTCTGGAAGCCGAGCCCGTGGCAGCGCTCACAGGCGCCGTGCGGCGAGTTGAAGGAGAAGATCCGCGGCTCAAGCTCGGGGATCGAGGTGCCGCAGTTCAGACAGGCGAACTGCTCCGAGAACAACAACATTCCGCCAATGTGCTCCGCTTCGCGTCCGCCATTGGCGGGTTTGCCGCCAGATCGTTCGCCATTCGGCTCACCGCTCCCTCGCGATGAGTCAGATCGTGACGCTCGGTCGCTGCCGGGGCGATCCTTTGCGTCGCGATCCAGGATCTCGATTTCCACCAGACCGGCGGCGAGGCCGGCGGCGGCCTCGACCGACTCGGAGAGGCGGCGGCGCAGGTCGGGCTTCATCACCAGCCGGTCGACGACCACGGCGACGTCGTGTTTGTACTTCTTGTCTAGCGCGATCTCCTCGTCGAGCCGGCGCAGCTCGCCGTCGACCTTGACCCGCGAGTAGCCCTCGAGCCGCATCTGCTCGAGCAGCTTCCCGTACTCGCCTTTGCGCCCGCGCACGACGGGCGCCATGACCATGAATTTCGTCCCCTCCTCGAGCGTCAGCAGCCGGTCGACGATCTGCTCCTGCGTCTGGCCCGCTATCTCCTCGCCGCACTCGGGGCAGTGGGGCGTGCCGATCCGCGCCCAGAGCAGACGCAGGTAGTCGTAGATCTCGGTCACGGTGCCGACGGTCGAGCGCGGGTTGCGCGAGGTCGTCTTCTGGTCGATCGAGATCGCCGGCGAGAGCCCCTCGATCGAGTCGACGTCCGGCTTCTCCATCAGGCCGAGGAACTGGCGCGCGTAGGCGGAGAGCGACTCCACGTAGCGCCGCTGCCCCTCGGCGTAGATCGTGTCGAAGGCGAGGCTCGACTTGCCCGACCCCGAGAGCCCGGTGATCACGATCAGCGCGTCGCGCGGCAGCTCGACGTCGATGTCCTTCAGGTTGTGCTCACGCGCCCCAGATATGACGATCCGCTCGGAAGCAGCCACTGAGCCGAGTCTACCCAGACGAACAGATGTTCCCTTCGGCTTGCGTTCGCGGTTGTCCCCTGTATGCGACGAAAACCGCGAACGGAAGCGGCCAATCGGCGCCACGGGGGGAGAGTCTGGGGCGCCTTCGCACTTATCGTCGGTATGCGACGCGACGAGGGAACGCATCATCGGCTCGCGCACCTCGCTGAGCGACAACACGGCGTCGTGTCTCGGGAGCAGATGCGCAAGCTCGGCTACTCGGACAGCGCAGTCGACCGTGCGACGCGGGCAGGCCGCCTGCACCGCATTCACCGCGGCGTGTACGCCGTCGGCCACGTCCGCCTCTCGCCGCATGGCCACTGTCACGCGGCGTTGCTTGCCTGCGGGCGGCGAGCCATGCTGAGCCACGACTCCGCCGCATGGCTGTGGGGTCTGCAGGCCACACTGGCCTCGACGGTCGATGTCGCGATCCCGGCGCGCGGTCATCACAAGCGGGGCATCCGTGTCCACTATCTCCCCAGACTCGTGGCCGAGGACATCGCAACCAGCGAGGGGCTCCCGACGACGTCGGCATCGCGAACCCTTCTGGACCGGGCCACGTCCGCCACGCACAAAGCTGTCGAAAGGGATCTCGACCGCGCCGAGCGACTCGGGCTTCTCGAGCTCGCCGCCATCGACGAGCTGCTCATGCGGGCGGGAAAGCACCCCGGCATCGCAAAGCTCCGTGCCGGGGCCGAGCTACACCGCGATCCCGCCTACACGCGCTCCTGGCTGGAGCGCCGATTCCTGCAGCTCGTTCGCAAGTCCGGCCTTCCCATCCCGTCAACAAACGTCTTCATTGCCGGCTTCGAGCTCGACATGTACTGGGAGCGCGAGCGGTTCGCGGTCGAGCTCGACGGCTACGCGTTCCACAGCAGCCGCAAGTCATTTGAGAGCGACCGGCGCCGACAGGAGGAGCTGAAGCTGGCCGGGATCGAGATGGTTCGCTTCACCGCGCAGCGTGTGATCGATGGACCGCGAGAGGTGGCGGGTCGCCTGTCGAGGCTGCTCACAAACAGACAACTCGAATTGAGCCGACTTCCAGACCGGTCGCTTGACAGGTGAAGTCGTCGGGCCTACCGGCCGATCGACTGCTGGTAGAGCGTGAAGCCGATGCCGGAGCAGACGGCGGCGATGATCCAGAAGCGCAGCATGATCTTCGTCTCCGACCAGGCCATCATCTCGAAGTGGTGGTGCAGGGGGGCCATCAGCAGGACGCGGCGGCGGAAGGATTTGAAGGCGAAGACCTGGAGCAGGACCGAGAGCGCCTCGATCACGAAGATGCCGCCGATGATGATCAAGAGCACCTCGGTCTGGGTCATCACCGCGAGCGCGCCGATCGCGCCGCCGAGGCCGAGCGAGCCGGTGTCGCCCATGAAGATCGAGGCGGGAAAGGCGTTGAACCAGAGGAAGCCGACGCAGGCGCCGACCAGGCAGGCGGAGAGCAGCGCCAGGTCCTGCTGCTGGTTGGAGACGAAGGCGATCGCCGTGTAGGCGAGCAGGACGATCGCGCAGGAGCCGGCGGCGAGGCCGTCGAGCCCGTCGGTCAGGTTGACGCCGTTCGAGGTGCCGGCGATGACGAGGAAGACGAGCACGAAGTAGAGCACCGGGCCGAGGTCGAGGCTGGCGTCGCCGATGCGGAAGTAGAGCGTCGGCTCGAGCCCGACCTCGTGCCGCGCCACCCACCAGAGGCCGAGCGCCAGCAGCAGCTGCACGACCAGCTTCCAGCGACCCGGCAGGCCGAGCGAGCGGCGCTTGACGATCTTCATGAAGTCGTCGGCGAAGCCGAGCGCCGCGCAGCCCAGGGCGACGCCGAAGACCGCCAGGCTCTGCGCGTCGCGGTTGGAGAGCACCAGATAGGGGACGACGATCGCGGCGAAGACGATCAGGCCGCCCATCGTCGGCGTGCCGGCCTTGGCGTGGTGCTCCTGCGGCCCGTCCTCGCGGATGTGCTGTCCGAACTCCTTCACCCGCAGGTACTCGATGAACTTCGGGCCGAGGAAGATGCAGATCAGCATCGCCGCCATCCCCGCGATCAGGACCTCACCCATATCAGGCGCCGCCTCCAGACATCAAGCGGGGCCTCCTCTGCTGCGCCGGGGGCAAACAGAGTCAGAGATGGATTTGCCCCCGGCTCCGCGTCCGGGGGCCCCTTCCGCCTCTCTCGACGCCATCAAATTCTCGGCTACCGCCTCGAGGCCGGCGGAGCGCGAGCCCTTGACGAGGACGGCGTCGCCGGGCTCGAGCCGGGCGGCGAGCAGCTCCGCCGCCTCGGCGGGGTCGGCGACGAGCTCGTCTGGGTCGTACTCGCGCGCCGGCTCGCCGACCCCGATCAAGAGGTCGACGCCGGCGGCGCGGGCGTGGCCGCCGACCTCGCGGTGGAACCCCGGAGCGCCGGGGCCGAGCTCGGCCATCTCGCCGAGCACGGCGACGCGCCGCGCCCCCTCGAGCGAGGCCAGATGGTCGAGCGCCGCGCGCATCGAGACCGGGTTCGCGTTGTAGCAGTCGTTGACCAGCAGGATTCCCTCGCCGAGCTCGAGGCGCTCGCCCCGGAAGCGGGAGAATCCTATGCTCGCAGCGCGGTCGGCCATCGGCTCGAGCGGCGCCCCGAGGGCGACGCCGGCGCCGATCGCGGCGAGCGCGTTGGTCAGGTTGTGGCGCTCGGCGAAGGGGAAGTGGAAGCGGGCGGAGCCGGCGGGAGTGACGACGGTCGCCTCGGTGACGCCGTCCTCGACGCTGACGTCGGTGGCCTCGACGTCGCCGCCGGGGCCGAAGCGGAGCAGGCGCGGCGCGGCGCCCAGATGCGGCTCCAGCTCACCGGCCTCGGCGGGGACGACGGCGACGCCGTCGGGTGGCAGCGCGGCGAGGATCTCGGCCTTCGCCGCGGCGATCGCCTCGACCGAGCCGAGCAGCTCGACGTGGACCGGGCCGACGTTGGTGATCACGGCGACCCGCGGCTCGGCGATCGCCGCCAGCTCGGCGATCTGGCCGGGACCGCGCATCGCCATCTCCAGCACCAGCAGATCGCTGTCGGCGGGCGCCTCGAGCGCGGTCAGCGGCAGGCCGATCTCGGTGTTGAGGTTCTCGCGGTTGGCGTGCACGCGGCCCGGCAGCAGCGCCCGCGCGATGTCCTTGACCGAGGTCTTGCCGACCGAGCCGGTGACCCCGACGACCGGCGCGCCGAGCTCGCGCAGCCACGCCCGCGCCAGGTCCTGCAGCGCCTTCAGCGGATCCTCGACGGCGAAGACCCAGCCACCGGCCTCCCCCCCAAGGGCGCTGTCGTCATTTCCACCGCCATCCGGTTGAAATGACGACGGCGCCGCCGTGGCTCCGACGACGGCGCCCCAGGCGCCCGCCGCCAGCGCCTCGGGGGCGAACTCGCCGCCGTCGACCCGCTCGCCGCGCAGGCCGAAGAAGAGGTCGCCCTCGCCCGCCTTGCCGGAGTCGATCGTCGCCCGGCGCGGCGAGCCGGGCGCGCCGCGGGAGACGATCTCGGCGCCGGTCGCGGCGACGATCTGCTCGGCGCTGAGCTTCATGCCGAGGCGGCCGCCGGCGGACGCCCCTCGCCGAGCAGCCTGCGCAGCTCCTCGCGGGCGACGTCGCGGTCGTCGAAGGGGACCTTGCGGCCGTCCTCGAACTCCTGGCCCTGCTCGTGCCCCTTGCCCGCGATCACGACGACGTCGCCGGGACGAGCTTCGCCGAGGGCGAGCGCGATCGCCTCGCGCCGGTCGACCTCGAGCTCGACTTCGCCGCCCTCCTTCGCGCCCTCGGCCACTTCGGCGACGATCGCATCGGGGTACTCGGAACGCGGGTTGTCGGAGGTGATCACCGCGAGATCGGAGTTCGCCACGCCGGCGCGTCCCATCAGCGGCCGCTTGCCGCGGTCGCGGTCGCCCCCGGCGCCGAAGACCGAGATCACGCGCCCCGGCGTCATCTCCCGCGCGGCGCGCAGCACGTTCTCCAGTGAGTCCGGAGTGTGCGCGTAGTCGACAAGGACCGCGAACCGCTGCCCCTCGTCGATCGGCTCCAGGCGGCCGGGCGGGGGCGCGGCCTGCGCCAACCCCTCCGCGGCGGCCTCGGGCTCGATCCCAAGCGCCACAGCCGCCGCAAGCGCCGCGAGCGCATTCGCCACGTTGAACTCTCCGACCAGCGACGTCACCACCCGCAACTCTCCGCCGACGGGCCAAGAAATGCGCTCCGAGCGTTCTCTAGGGCCCGTCGACCCCTGGACGACGAATTCGCTGCCGGCGGCGCCGAGGCGGACCTCGCTTGCCCTCAGGTCCGCCTCGGCGCCGCCGGCCGAGAAGGTCACGCACTCGAATTCCCCCGCCAGGCGCCGCCCGTAGGGGTCGTCGACGTTGACGATCGCGGTCTCCGGCTCCGTCTCGAAGAGCAGGCGCTTGGCGCGGAAGTAGTCCTCCATGTCGGCGTGAAAGTCGAGGTGATCCTGGGTCAGGTTGGTGAACAGGGCGACGTCGAAGCGGATCGCGTCCGCGCGGTGCAGCGCCAGCGCGTGCGAGGAGACCTCCATCGCGCAGGCGGCGTCGCCGCCGTCGAGCATCCGCCGGAACGTCCGCTGCAGGTCGATCGCCTCCGGCGTCGTCCGCTCGACCGGCTCCTCGACACCTCCGACCACCTGCTTGACCGTGCCCAGCAGCCCGCACCGCACCCCCGCCGCCTCGAGGATCTCCCGCAGCAGGAACGCGGTCGTAGTCTTCCCATTCGTCCCGGTGATCCCAGCGACCTTCAGCTCCGCGGTCGGATCGCCGAAGAACCGCGCCGCCACCGGTGCCATCGCCGCCCGCGCGTCGGCGACGACAAGCTGCGGGACATCCAATTCGAGCTCCCGCTCGACGACCAGCGCACCCGCCCCAGCCTCAACCGCAGCGGCCCCGAACTCATGCCCATCGACCTTCTCCCCGGGCACGCAGAAGAACAAGGTCCCCGGCTGCACCGTCCGACTGTCATAGGCAAGGTCGACAACGTCCACAGCCCCATCGCCGACGATTCGTGCCCCGGGAGCTGAAGAAGTGAGCGCATCCAATCTCACGGCCGCGATTCTAGGTTGGAAGTCGGGCGCAGACCCGCCGTAAGCGGGGGATGGGGTGTCCCTCCAGCGCAGCGGCGTTAATTTTCCGCTTGAGCGTCAGCGAGCAACACGACCACAGCGGGCGGAAAATCCAGCAAGTCGGAGGGACACCCCATCCCCCGCCCCCGCCCCGCCGACGTCCCGCCTATTCCTGCGGAACCCCGAGATACGGAAGCGCGAACGCCGCGATTTTGCCGAACGCCGGCGCCGCCACCGAGCCGCCGTAGATGTCCCCCTGCGGCTGGTCGACGATCACCGCGACGAGCAGGCGCGGGTTCTGCGCCGGGGCGAAGCCGATGAAGGAGGCGACGTACTTGGTTTCCGAGTAGGTGCCGTCTTCGGCGACCTGCGCGGTGCCGGTCTTGCCGGCCAGCGTGTAGCCGGGGACGCTGACCGAGGAGGCCGTGCCGCCCGCTTCGAGCACGCCCTCGAGCATCGTCCGCACCTGGTCGGCGACGGTCGGCGAGATCACGCGCCGGCCGCGCGGCTCGCGCACGGGGTCCTCGCCGACCCGCTCGATCAGCCGCGGCGGGCGCAGCACGCCCCCGTTGGCGATCGCCGCGTAGCCGGCGACCATCTGCATGGGCGTCACCGCGAGGCCCTGTCCCATCGGCAGGTTGCCCATCGTCGAGCCGGAGTACTGGTCGAGCTTCGGCACGATCCCCTCTTCCTCGCCGGGGAAGCGGACGCCGGTCGGCCGGCCGAAGCCGAAGCGGTCGATCCAGCGGCTGAAGCGGGTGGCGCCCAGCTCCAGGCCGATCTCCACCGCGCCGATGTTCGACGACCTGGAGAGGATTTCGGCGACGCTGAGGTTCTCCGTGCCGTGTTCCTCGGCGTCGGTGATCGTGCGGTCGGCGACCTGCAGCGAGGGCGGGATCGTGAAGCCGCTGGTCGGCGTGACGAGGCCTTCCTCCAGCGCCGCGGAGACGGTGAACGCCTTGAAGGTCGAGCCCGGCTCGTAGTTGAAGCCGGTCGCCCGGTTCATCAGGTCTTCTTCGCTCGCCGCGGAGAGGTCGGCGGGGTCGAACGACGGCCAGTTGGCGACCGCCAGCAGCTGCGAGCTGCGCGGGTCCATGACGATCGCCGTGGCGCCCTTCGGCGCGTAGGTTTCGCCGACTTCGCCCAGCACCTGCTCGGCCTTCTTCTGGATCGCCGGGTCGAGCGTCAAGCGCACGCTTTCGCCGTCGCTCGCGTCCCTTACGGTTTCCGTGCGAATCGGTTCGCCGAGCGCGTCGTTGACGATCCGCCGTTCGCCGTCGCTGCCCCGCAGCACCGGGTCCTCGCTCGCCTCCAACCCATTCAGCCCTTCGCCTTCCGCGCCGACCGCGCCGATCGTCTGCGCCGCCAGGTCGCCCTGCGGGTAGGTGCGGCGGCTGTCGGGCAGCTCGCCGATCCCCGGCAGCTCGAGCCGCGCGACCCGCGCCGCGTCGGGCAGGTCGACCTTGCGGGCGACGTAGGCGAAGCCGGATTCCTCGCTCAGGCTCTTCAGCACGTCCGCCTGCTTCAGCCCCAGCACTGCCGCCAGCCGCGCCGCCGTCCGCGGCGGGTTCTTCACCTGGTAGGGCGTGGCGTAGATCGTCTTCGCGTCTTCGGAGACCGCCAGCGGGTTGCCGAACCGGTCGAGCACGCTGCCGCGCAGGCCCGGCACGGTGACCGCCTCGGTCTGCTGGTAGGTCGCCTCGGAGGCGAGCTTCGCCCCCTGCACGCCCTGCAGCCAGAAGGCGCGCCCGGCGATCGCGAGGAAGCAGAGCAGGAAGCCGGCGAAGAGCAGACCGATCCGGCGCTCGATCGTCCGCATGCGCCTCAGTAGCCGCTTTCGGCGGCGGCCAGCCGCTGCGCGGCGGTCCGCACGTCGCGCGGCCTGAACTGGACCGCGCCGACTTCTTCCACCGCCGCGGCGCTGAGGCCGAGCGCCGCCGCTTCGTGGGCGATCCGCCCGGCGCCCGAGCGCTGCGCGTCGCGGCTGCGCAGCAGCGTGTTCTCTTCGGAGAGCGCCTGGATGTTCTGTTCGACATGGCCGGCGCCGGCGGCGAGGCTGAGGGTGATCACGTTGAGCGCGACGATGCCGGCGAGCAGCACGCCGAGCACGCCGATCCAGGCGCGGCCACGGGTCAGCCGCACGATCAGACTCGAGTCCGGCAGGCCGCGCACGGCGCTGGCGGTGCCGACCGCGATCGGGATCAGCTGGCCGGCGTGGCGGCGCGCGGGCGCGGGCCGGCGCGGCCGGGCCGGCGCCGGGCGCTTGCGGCGCGGGGCGCGGGCGGGCGCCGTCTGCGCGCGGGCGGTCGCGGCGGCGCCCATCAGGCGGCGCTCCCGGCGCTCTGCGCCGCAGCGACCTTCACAGCGGCGCGCAGGTGGGCGGAGCGGGCGCGCGGGTTCTCCGCCAGCTCGGCCGGCCCGGGCGCCACCGCGCGCCGGGTCAGCAGCTCGGCTTCCGGCTCGCGTCCGCAGGCGCAGACCGGCAGCTCGGGCGGGCAGACGCAGCCGCGCGCGCGGGCGGCGAGGAAGCGCTTGACCCGCCGATCCTCGAGCGAGTGGAAGGAGATCGCGGCGAGGCGGCCGCCGAGCGGCAGCATCGACCAGGCCGTCGGCAGGGCGTCGTCGAGCGCGTCGAGCTCGCCGTTGACGGCGATCCGCAGCGCCTGGAAGGTCCGCTTGGCGGGATGGCCACCGCCGAAGCGGGCCGAGGCCGGCATCCCCGCCTTGACCGCGGCGACCAGCTCGGCGGTCGTGTGCAGCGGCCTCCGCCGCGCGATCTCGCGCGCGATGCCGCCGGCGTAGCGCTCCTCGCCGAAGCGCCGCAGCACCTGGGCGATCCGCGACTCGGGCCACTCGTTGACCAGGTCGGCTGCGCTGAGCTCCTGCCGCGTGTCCATGCGCATGTCGAGCGGCGCGTCGTAGGAATAGGAGAAGCCCCGCTCGGCGGTGTCGACCTGCATCGAGGAGATTCCGAGGTCCATGTAGACCATGTCTGGGCGGATGCCTTCGCCGCGCAGGGTGCGAAGCCCTGCCGCGTAGTCGCCGGAGAGCAGGCGCGTGCGGCACGGCGCCTCGGCCGCGAAGGCCTCGAAACGGCTCTGCGCCGCCGGATCGCGGTCGATTCCGATCAGCGCGCCCTCGGCGCCGAGCGCGGCGGCGACGAGGCGCGCGTGGCCGCCGGCGCCGAAGGTGCAGTCGATCGCGACCTGCCCGGGCCGCGGCGCCAGCAGCTCGACCAGCTCCCCGGCGAGCACGGGCGCGTGGCTCATGCCGAAGGGGCCGACGGGCCGACTTGTCCGCTCCGGGCGGACTTCTCGTCCCGTCGGCGGGAGGTGGTGGGTTGCGGCATGGGGGCTCATATTCAGGCAGGCGCTCCGGTCGCCGCGAGGCCCTCGGCGATCTCGGGGGCGGAGGCGTCGAGCTCCTGCTCCTGCTTCGCCCAGGCCTCGGCGTTCCAGATCTCCAGGTACTCGCCGGCGCCGATCACGACGCAGGGGCCGTCGAGCCCGGCGTGCTCGATCAGCGGCCGCGGCACGCGGATGCGCCCGGCCGAGTCGAGCTTCTCGTCGAAGGAGCCGCCGTGGAAGCGGCGGCGCAGGCTGCGCGCGTCCCTGCCGAAGGGGCTGTGCGGCGAGAGGAAGCGGTCGGAGAGCTGCTCGAACTCCTCGGTCGTGTGCACCCAGACGCAGGGGTCGAAGCCCTTGGAGAGAACGATGCCGTCAGATAGGGCGGCGCGGAAGCGCGAGGGAACCGTGAGGCGGTCCTTGGCGTCGAGGCTGTGCTCGTAGAGACCCCGGAATGCCATTCCCGTCGGTGTCCTTTCTGCGGCTGGGAAGGGAGTTGGGACCGGAGTGATGAGGTGGGAGGAGCCTCACCACCCCGGTCCTTGGGCTTCAACTCGAGGGCCACAATACCCCACTCTCCCCCACTTTGCAACACCGACCGCATCGAGCGCCCCAAATCGCAACGTCGCTTGCAGGAGAAGGAGCGCCCCCGACCGACCGCCGTAGAGGTTTTGCTCGCAATGCAGTCGAAACCTCTACGGCGCCCGGGCGCTGCGCGAGAGCGTCAGAACCCCGCCAGCAAGACGTCGGCGTTCGCCAGGAGGGCGGCGGCGATCATCAGCAGCACCGAGGGGACGAGGATCAGGGCGACGACGAGCTGGATCTTCGGGGCGGCGCGGGCGGCGTGCTCCTCGGTGGCGCGGCGGCGGTCGCGGCGCAGGGCGGCGGCCTGGCGGCGCAGCTGGCCGGCGAGCGGCGCGCCGAGCCGGCGCGAGCGCTCGATCGAGGCGCAGAGGGTGGCGACCTCGCCGCCGGGGACGCGCTCGCGCAGGCCGGCCAGCGCCTCCGCCAGCGGACGGCCGCACTCGACCTCGGCGACGACGGCGCGCAGCTCGTCGGCCAGCGGCCCACCGCCGGCGGTGGCGATCTCGCCGAAGCAGGCGACCGGCCCGCGCCCGGCGGCGGAGCCGATCGCCAGCAGGTCGAGCGCGTCGGGGAGCGCGGCGAGCAGGCGGCGGTGGCGGAGGCGCGCCGCGCGCTCGGCCCAGGCGTCGGGGGCGAGGAAGCCCGCCGCCGGCAGGACGGCGGCGACCAGCCAGGCGACCCGGCCGGGCGCCGCCGGCGCCGCGGCGAGGGCGACGAGCGCGCCGGCGGCCGCGCAGGCCAGCTTCGCCGCCGGCGGCGGGGGCCGCCGCGAGGGGCGGCGGCGCCTCCCGGGGGCCGGCTTCCGGAGCGGGCGCGCGGCGCTCTTCACGGAAATCTCCGCCGCCTGGAGACGGCGGGGGGTTGACACAGGGCGTCTCACTCGGCCACCCGGGCGAAGCGGCGGATCGCGACGAAGCCCGCCGCCTGCAGCGCCGCGGCGAGCGCGAGCAGCAGCGCCGAGGCGGGCGCGCTCATCACCTTGACCAGGAAGCCGGGCTGGATCAGCTCGGCGAACAGCGCGCCGCCGCTCGGCATCGCGACGACGAGCAGGCCGGTGAAGCGCGCCTGCGCGGTCGCCGACTTCGCGTCCTCGACCGCCCGGTCGCGCTCCGCCGCCCCCTCGGCGAAGCGCCGCAGCAGGCCGGCGAGGTCGCCGCCGGCGCGGCGCTGGCTGAGCAGCGCCGCGGCGAAGGCGTCGACCCGCGGCGAGCGCATCCGCCGCCGCCAGCCCGCGAGCGCCTCGACCGTCGGCGCCCCCAGCTCGAGCTCGGCGCCGAGCCGCGCCAGCTCGACCGCGGCCGGCCCTTCGACCGAGCTCGTCGCGGCGGGCAGCGAGGCGCGCAGCGAGCGACCGGCGGCGAGCGAGTCGGCGACCGCGAGCGCCACCTCGGGCAGCGCCCGCTCGACCCGGCGGCGGAAGCGGCGGCGGCGGCTGGAGACGGCCCACGCGGCGAGCGCCGGCCCGGCCACCGCCAGCGGCACGGCGACGACCGCGCCGGCGAGGAACCAGCCGGCGAGCAGCGCCGCGCCGGCGCCGACCGCGGCGAGGCGGCGGCGCTCCGGCGTCGAGGGGGCGTAGCCCTCCTCCCCGGCCCGGCGCAGCGGCTCGACCGCCATCCGCAGCCAGGCGGCGAGCGCCGGCGTCGCCAGCACGGCTTCGCGCGCCGCCAGCGCCGCCAGCCCGCCGGCGAGGGCGCCGGCCAGCGGCAGCAGCGGGTGCGCGCTCACCCCCGTCGCCCCCCTGTGGACCTTTTACGTGCCAGGGGCCGTACAAAGTCCACAGCGCTCACCGGCTGCGCTCCGGCTCGGCGATCTCGGTGACCCGGCGCGCGCCGTCCTCGCGGCGCTCGATGTGGACGACGAGGTCGACGCCGGCGCGGACCTGCGCGGCGATCGCCGCGTGCGGCAGCCCGAGGCCGGCCATCAGCGCCAGCGTCTCCAGCCGCCCCAGCGCCTCGGCCGGCGAGTTGGCGTGCACGGTGGAGAGCGCGCCGCGGTGGCCGGTGTTGAGCGCGGTCAGCAGGTCGAGCGCCTCGGCGCCGCGCACCTCGCCGATCACGATCCGGTCGGGCCGCATGCGCAGGGCGTTGCGCAGCAGGTCGCGGATCGTCACCTCGCCGCGGCCCTCGACGCCGGCCGGCCGGCTCTCCAGCCGCACGACGTGGCTGCGGCGCAGCCGCAGCTCCGCCGCGTCCTCGATCGTCACCACCCTCTCGTCCTCGCCGATGAAGCCGGAGAGCGCGTTCAGCAGCGTCGTCTTGCCCGAGCCGGTGCCGCCGCTGACCAGCAGGCTGCGCCGCTCGCCGACCGCCCGCTCGAGCCGCTCGAGCTGCGCCTCGCTCAGCGTGCCCAGCTCGAGCAGCTCGCGCGGGCCCGGCCGCGCCGCGCCGAAGCGGCGGATCGAGAGCGCCGGCCCGTCGACCGCCAGCGGCGGGATCACGGCGTTGACCCGCGAGCCGTCGCCGAGCCGCGCGTCGACCATCGGGCTGAGCTCGTCGATGCGGCGCCCGAGCGGCGCGAGGATGCGCTCGATCGCGTTGCGCAGCTCCTCCTCGTCGGCGAAGCCGGCGGCGGCCTCCTCGATCCGACCGCCGCGCTCGACGTAGACGCGGTGCGGCCCGTTGACCATCACCTCCTCGACGCTCGGGTCGGCGAGCAGCTCCTCCAGCGGGCCGAGCCCGACCGTGTCGCGCAGCACGCGGCCGACCAGCGCCTCGCGGTCGGCCTCGCCGAGCAGCGCCGCCTCGGCCTCGACCAGCTCCCGCACCTGCTCGGCGAGCTCGGCCCCCGGGTCCCGGCCGGCCGCCGCCGCTTCGCGCCGCTCCTCGATCAGCCGGCCGCGCAGCGACCCGGCCAGCTCCTCCAGATGCCGCTCGCGGACCTCCACCGCTCAAGCCTCCGGCAGCAGCGTCACCCGGCGGGCGAAGCTCTCCGCGGCGATCAGGCGCAGCGCCTGCGCCCGGGTCAGCCCGAGCGTCGCCTCGGCGAGCCCGGGGCCGGCCTCTTCGTCCGCCGGCCGCAGGGCGAGCAGGGGGACGCGCGGGGCGGCGACGTAGGTGCGCCCGGAGCCGCTGCCGCCCGCTTCGCTCGTCACCACCACGTCGACCTTCGCCCCCGCAGCCGGGGCGCCGGCCGCGAGCAGGGCGCCGGCGCCGGAGACCGCGATCTCGACCGGGCGGCGGCCGCCGCCGAGGCGGCGCCGGCGCCTGCCCCGGTGCGCGACGCCGAGCTGCGCGCCGAGCAGGTAGGAGCCGGCGGGCAGCGGCGCCCGCGCGACCAGGCCGAGCGCCTCGCGCGGCGCCGCCAGCGCGCCCGGCGGGACGAAGCGCTTCGGCACGCGCCGCAGCGCCAGCCCGGACCCGACCTCGCCCGGGCCGAGGCGCTGCCCGGCGGCCAGCGCCCGCTCGACCACGACCACCGGCCGCAGCGGCCCGTAGCCGCGCGCCGCGCCGGCGCCGTAGCCGTCGGCGAGCGCCGCCGCCAGGCCCGCGGCGAGCAGCGCCGCCGCCAGGAAGAGCAGTGCCCGCCGCCTCCTGCCGCTCACCGTCGCCCCGCGCTCATGCCGCGGCGCCGTCCCGCTCGGAGTGCAGCGGCAGCTCCAGCATCGCCAGCGAGCCGCGCTCGGACCGGCGCAGGGCGAAGCGGCCGCCGTGCGCGGCGGCGACCCGCCGCACGATCGCCAGCCCGTGGCCGTGGCGCCGCCGCCCCGTCAGCCGGGCGATCGTCTCGCCCGGCGCGCCGTCGCGTCCCGGCGGCCGCGAGGCCCGCCCGGAGTCGGCGACGACGATCCGCACCGCGCCCCGCTGCGGGCGCGCGTCGATCGAGATCCGCGGCCCGCCGTGCTCGATCGCGTTGACGATCAGGTTGTCGAGCGCCTGCGCGAGCTCGACCCGCCGGCCGCAGACGACCGCGTCGCCGGCCCGCCAGCGCAGCCGCAGCGAGCCGCCGGCGAGCCCCGCGCGCGAGCGCCAGCGCCGCGCCGCCGAGTCGAGCAGCGCCCGCAGCTCGATCGGTTCCGGCGGCAACGGCAGCGCCGGCGCCCCGTTGACCTCGCGCTCCAGCCGCTCGAGCGCCGCCGCGGCGAGCCGCACCGAGCTCTCCACCCCCGGCCGCGCGCCGCCCTCGCCGGCGCCGGCGAGGGCGATCGTCTGCAGCGGTCGCCGCAGCTCGTGCAGCGCCTCGTTGAGCGAGCTGCGGCGGCGGCCGGCGCGCAGCCCCTGCGCCGCGGCGACCGCCGCCATCGTCGCCGCCAGCGGCCAGCCGGCGACCGTCTGCGCCAGCTCGATCATCCGTCGAGGAGCCGGTAGCCGACTCCCCAGCAGTTGACGACGAACCGCGACCGCTCGGGATCGAGCTTGCGCCGCAGCCGGCTGGCGTGGGAATCCAGTGTGCGGGTCTTCGTCGGCGCCCGCTGCCCCCACACGCGGCCGAGCAGCTCGCGCTTGGAGAAGACCCGGTGCGGGTCGGAGGCGAGCACCTGCAGCAGCGCGAACTCCTTCTGCGATAGGCGCACCTCGCGGCCGCCGACGAAGGCCCGGTGGCGGGCCGGGTCGACGACCACCTCGCCCACCCGGATCGGCCCGCCGCGCAGGTGGCGGCCGCGCCGCAGCACAGCCGTGATCCGCGCCCGCAGTTCACCGTAGACATAGGGTTTCACCACATAGTCGTCCGCCCCGAACTCGAGCCCGCGCACGCGCTCTTCGTCGGCCCCGCGGCCGCTCAGCACGATCACCGGCAGCCGCGGGTCGAAACGGGAGACGACCCCGTCCGCCTCGCGGATCTCGCGCAGCACGTCGAGCCCCGAGGCGTCGGGCAGGTTGAGGTCGAGCAGCATCAGGTCCGGGTGCTTGAAGCGGCACAGCCGCAGCGCGTCGGCGGCGCTCGGCGCCGGCAGCACCCCGAAGCGGTCGGCCGTCAGGTTCTCGCAGAGCAGCTCCAGCGTCGGGGCGTCGTCCTCGCAGACGACGACGCTGGCGATCTCACGTCGCTGTGGAAGCATGCCCTCCCAAGGGCGCAGCGCCGGATTCTCTCCCCCCTTCGGCCGGCCTTTGTGCGCAAAATGCGGCATTCGCCGCGTGGACCGCCTCGCCCGAAGGACTGCGAACTCGGCTATTTATCACTAAATAGTTGACAATTGATCAAAGTGACTTATAGGGTCCTCCCATGCTTGCCCACATCGCCGGCATCCCGGCGGAGGAGACGGCGCTCGGACTGGCGCCGGTGGCCGGCACCCTGGCCGGCTGCATAGGCCTGCGCCTGCGCGGCGCCCTGCGCCGCGACCGGCGCCGCCGCGTCGCGGGCGAGCGCGACGAGCGCGCCGCGCCGAGCCGCGCCCTGGCAGGGCCGATCGAGGGGCGGCCCCGATGACCACCCAGGTGCAATCGCCGTCGCAGCCCGTGCGCGCGTCGCTGCGACATCGCAAGAGCGTCGACAAGCTGGAGCCGTCCGAGCTCGCCGATCTGCGCAAGGCGTTCGCGGAGGCGATGCAGCTCGACGACGAGCGGGGCTTCTGGTACTTCGCCGGCTGGCACGGCGAGCCCTTCGGCTGGTGCCAGCACCACACCGACCTCTTCCTGCCGTGGCACCGGGCGTACCTCTACTACCTGGAGCTCGCGCTGCAGGAACGGGTCCCCGGCGTGACCCTGCCCTGGTGGGACTGGACGGCCGAAGACCAGCCTCCGGCCGCCTATGTGGAAGACCCGCTCGACGGGGAGCCCAACCCGCTGGTCCCGCATGTCGTACGTGTGTACCGCTCCTCGCAGGAGCAGCCGGCGCCGCCCCGCGCGCCGGGCGCCGCGCGGGTCCCGCCGCTGCCCTACGCGGACCGCTGGGAAAGAGCGATGGAAGCCGAGACGTTCGACGCCTTCCAGGAACGGATCGAGGCGATCCACGACGACGTTCACGTCTGGACCGGCGGGATCATGCGCGAAATCCAGTGGGCCGCCTACGACCCGCTGTTCTTCGCCCACCACGCGATGGTCGACCGCGCCTGGCGCATCTGGCAGTACCGCCACCCCGGCGCGCTCCCCCGGCAGGAGCTGCTCGAGGTCCCGCTGCAGCCGAACGGGATGACCGTCCGCCAGACCCTCGACGTGGAGCGACTCGGCTACGAGTACGCCGGAACCGCGAGCTGCGTGAGGGGGACCGTCTGATGCAGCGCTGGACCTCGGACCCGCTGAGCATCCCGCGGCACACGAGGCCGTTCGCCGCCGCCGACCTCGAGCTCGAGGACGTGCGCCACGACGGGCCGTCGCTGTCGGTGATCCTCTACTTCGACAACCCCGACGTCGACGCCGAGGCGGGCGAGGACGGCGACGGCTACATCGATCAGTTCCGCGTCTTCGGCCACGGCGGCTGCTGGGGCGGCCCCGGCCACTGCGACACGCCCGAAGGGCCGATCCACGAGTTCGACACCCGCCCGCCGCGGCCGCTGGAGCCGATCAACCTCACGGTCGACTGCACCGACGCGCTGCGGCGGCTCGGGGACCGCGAGCGGGTGACCGTGACCGCCCTCGTCCACTCGCAGGGCGAGGAGGAGCGGGACGACGGCCTGCTGCGCTTCAGCCGCCTCTGCCTCGTCACCTACGACTAGGGAGCCGCCCGCCTACGCGAGCGCCGCCTGCGCCGCCGCGACCCGCGCGATCGGCACGCGGAAGGGGGAGCAGCTGACGTAGTCGAGGCCGGCGCGGTGGAAGAAGGCGATGCTGTCGGGGTCGCCGCCGTGCTCGCCGCAGATCCCGAGCACGAGGTCGGGGCGGGCGCCGCGGCCGCGCTCGACCGCGGTCTCGACCAGCTGTCCGACGCCGTCGACGTCGATGCTCTCGAAGGGGCTGCGGGAGACGATCTTGCGCTGCAGGTACTCGCTGAGGAAGCGGCCCTCGGAGTCGTCGCGGGAGAAGCCGAGCGTCGTCTGCGTGAGGTCGTTGGTGCCGAAGCTGAAGAACTCGGCCCGCTCGGCGAGCCGGTCGGCGATCAGGCAGGCGCGGGGCAGCTCGATCATCGTCCCGACCTCGAAGCTCACCGGCTCGGCGCCGGCGGCCGCGGCCGTCTCCGCCGCGGTGCGCTCGACCAGCTCGCGCATCGCCGCCAGCTCGCCCTCGTAGTCGACCAGCGGGATCATGATCTCGACCCGGGGCGCGGCGCCCTCGCGCTCGCGCAGCGCGATCGCGGCGCTGACGATCGCCCGCACCTGCATCTCGTAGACCTCCGGGAACTCGAGCCCGAGCCGGCAGCCGCGCGTGCCGAGCATCGGGTTGGTCTCCTCGAGCTGGCGCACGCGGTGCAGTTCCGCTTCCAGCCGCTCCGTCTCGCCGTCCCCCTCGGCTCCGGCGCGGCGCTCGAGCTCGACCACCAGGTCCTCGGCGCGGGGCAGGAACTCGTGCAGCGGCGGGTCGAGCAGCCTGATCGTCACCGGCAGGTCCCGCATCTCCTCGAACAGCCCCTCGAAGTCCGTCCGCTGCAGCGGCTCGAGCTCGGCCAGCGCGGCGCGGCGCTGCTGCTCGTCGGAAGCCATGATCATCCGCTGCATCAGCGCCTGGCGCTCGCCGAGGAACATGTGCTCGGTGCGGCAGAGGCCGACGCCCTGGGCGCCGAAGCGGCGCGCGGTCGCCGCGTCGGCGGGGCGGTCGGCGTTGGCGCGCACCTCGAGCCGGCGCAGCTCGTCGGCCCACTCGAGCACGGTGCGGAAGTGCTCGTCGACCTCGGCCGGGACGAGCGGCACGTCCTGCGCGGTGACGGCGCCGCTGCCGCCGTCGATCGCGATCTCCTCGCCCTCGCGCAGCAGCGTCCCGTCGACCCGCATCTGGCGCGCCTCGAGGTCGATCTCCAGCGCCGAGGCGCCGCAGACGCAGGGGCGCCCCATGCCGCGCGCGACCAGCGCCGCGTGCGAGGCCTTGCCGCCCTCCGAGGTGAGGATGCCGCGGGCGGCGTCGAAGCCGGCGACGTCGTCGGCCTCGGTGAACGGCCGCACGAGGATCGTCGCCTCGCCCCGCTCGGCGCGCTCGACCGCGCGCCCGGCGTCGAAGACGATCGCCCCCTTGGCGGCGCCCGGCGAGGCCGGCACCCCGGTGGCCAGCGGCGCCAGCTCGAACTCGGGGTCGAAGGACGGGTGCAGCAGCGCCTCCAGCTTCGCCGCGTCGAGCCGGGCGATCGCCTCGGCGCGGGTCAGGATCCCTTCGTTCGCCATGTCGACGGCGACCCGCACGGCGGCGTGCGGCGGCCGCTTCGCGGAGCGCGTCTGCAGCATGTAGAGCGTCCCCTCCTCGACCGTGAACTCGACGTCCTGCATGTCGCCGAAGTGGCGCTCCAGCGCGGCGACGATCTCGACCAGCTGCGCGTGCGCCGCGGGCAGCAGGCGCCCCATCTCCGCCAGGTCGGCGGTGTCGCGGGTGCCGGAGACGACGTCCTCGCCCTGCGCGTTGAGCAGGAAATCGCCCGAGGGGCGCGGCTCGCCGGTGATCTCGTCGCGGCTGAAGGCGACGCCGGAGCCCGAGTCGTCCCCGCGGTTGCCGAAGACCATCTGCTGCACGTTGACCGCCGTCCCCCACTCGTCGGGGATCCGGTTGAGGCGCCGGTACTCGACCGCGCGCGCCCCGTTCCAGGAGCCGAACACGGCGGCGACCGCCTCGAGCAGCTGGGCGCGCGGCTGCTGCGGGAACTCGCGCCCGGTCTGCTCGGCGAAGATCCGCTTGAAGTCGCCGACCAGGCGGCGCAGGTCGGCGGCGTCGAGCTCGGTGTCGAGGGCGACGCCGCGCTCGGACTTGACCGCGCGGATCGCCGTCTCGAACAGCATCCCCTCGAGCCCGGCGACGACGTTGCCGAACATCTGCACGAAGCGCCGGTAGGAGTCCCAGGCGAAACGCGGGTTGGCGGTGCGCGCGGCGAGCCCCTCGACCGCGCCGTCGCCGAGGCCGAGGTTGAGCACCGTGTCCATCATCCCCGGCATCGACTCGCGCGCCCCCGAGCGCACCGAGACCAGCAGCGGGTCGGCGGGGTCGCCGAGCCGCTTCCCGGCCCGCTCCTCCAGCCGCGCCAACGCCTCGTCGAGCTGGCGCTCCAGCCCGGGCGGCAGCTCGCCGCCCGCCTCGATATAGGCGACGCAGGCCTCGGTGGTGACGGTGAAGCCCGCCGGCACGGTGACCGGCGGCCCGAGCCGCGCCATCTCGGCCAGGTTGGCGCCCTTGCCCCCGAGCAGCTCGCGCATCTCCCGCGAGCCCTCCTCGAACCCGTAGACGTACTTCATCCCAGCAGCCGCGCCAGCAGCTCGACGTACTGAAGCGTGTGGCGGTTCTCGAGGAAGTTGTCGCGGACGCTCTCGCGCGCCGCCTCGCCGATCGCACGGGCCCGCTCGGGCGCCTCGAGCAGGCCGGCCACCGCGGTGGCGAAGGCCGTCTGGTCGAGCGGGTTGCGCAGCAGCACCCCGTTGACCCCGTCTTGGATCTGGTCCTCGATCCCCCCGGTCGCCGTCGCGATCACCGGCCGGCCCTTCCACATCGCCTCGGTGACGGTCAGGCCGAAGCCCTCCTTGAGGCTCTTCTGCACGACGATCGTCGCCTGGCGCTGCAGCGCGTTGACGATCGCCGCGTTCTCGTCCAGATCCTCCATCGGCAGGCAGGCGAGCAGCACGCGTGAGCGGATCTCCTCCGGCAGCCGGTGCCATTCCTCGGCGACTTCGGTGAGCACCGCGGCGCCGTCGGGATCGTCGGTGACCGCGCCGAGGCTCGGCCCGGCGAGGACCATGTGGGCGTTGTGGCCGTCGCTCTCGACCTCGGCGAAGCCGCGCATCACCCCGACCGGGTCCTTGAGCCGGTCCCAGCGGGAGACCTGGACGACCAGCGGCACGCCGGGGCCGGGAAGCGCGCCGCCGGCGACGATCTCGCAGTGGCGCTCGACCCTCCCCTCGCTCTCGTCCGGGCGTTCGTAGGTCGGCGCGGCGCCGTCGTCGCCGTCGGGCGCCAGCAGGCCGGTCTGGCGCAGGATCGCCCGCACCTGCGCCGGCGCCATCTCCTGGTTCTTCGGCGAGGCGGCGTCGATCGAGGGCGGCACGATCGCGGTCGTCATCCCCGCGCAGACGTCGGGCACGAACGCCTCGCGCGAGAACACGGCCGCGTCGGCCTGCGTCACGTACGGCGCGAGCAGATCCCAGCCGGCGGCGGTCAGCTCGTTGCGCTCGTCGGCGCCGATGTGGCAGCGCCAGATCACCGTGCGGCCCTCGCCGACCAGGTGCGGGATCAGCCCGGCGGGCTGCGGGTCGTGGACGAAGACGACGTCCTCGGGGCCGAGCTGGGCGAGCAGGCCGGCGGCGTTTTCCTCGCTCACCCGCTCGAAGGCCGCCCGCTCCTCGGCGCCGAGCGGGCCGCCGTCGCCGAGCTCGCCGTGCAGGTAGTTGTGCAGCCGCTTGGTCAGGGCGAAGAACTCGGCGTCGCCGCCGATCGTCAGCCAGCGCATGCCGATCCCGAGCCCGTTCGCCAGGCCGACCCACGACCAGAGCATCTCGGCGACGCCGCCGCCGGCCGAGGTCGAGTTGACGTTCCAGACCTGGCGGCCGTCGAGCAGCGATGCCGCCTGGCCCAGCCCCGCTTCCAGGCGCTCCCAGTCCTGCGGCGAGATCACGCCGCGCAGGCGCTCCAGGGAGAGCGACGGAACCTTTACCTCGCGGACGGTCATGGTCGGGGAGCGGGGTCCCGTACCCGCGGCGACCCGTCCTCCCGCCGACCAGGGTAGCTCAAGCACCGCGTTCGCCCCCCGGTCGGTGACGACCCGGCGCGGCGGCACCGCGGCGCGGACCGAGCACGGCCGCCCCTCGCGGTCGAGGAAGACGAGGTCGAGCGGGAAGCGCATGCCGAAGGTGTGGACGCTGCGACAGCGCGGGACCAGCAGCCCGGCGCCGGCCCGCTCGCGCGTCAGCCCGGCGAGCCCGAGCAGGCGGGCGCGCCGCGTGCTCGCGACCGGGAACTCGCGCCCGAGCACGGTCGCGACGGGTAGGCGGCGAAGGCGGCGATGCATGCCCACCCAAGGGCGCAGCCGCCGGATCTCTCCCCACCCCCCAAGCGCCGTAGAGGTTTGTGCCGCTATCCGGATAGAACCTCTACGGCGCTGCAATAGTTCGTGGGCATGGCAGGGAAAGTCGCGGTCTTCGGCCCCAACCCGATGCTCTCGGTGACGATCGAGGCGCTGACCGCCGACGGCGGCGACGACATCCACGTGCACGCGGCCGGACAGGGGGTCTGGGTGGCGCGGATGGCGGCTGAGCTCGGCGCCGAGGCGACCCTCTGCGGATTCATCGGCGGCGAGTGCGGGGCGGTGCTGCGGCCGCTGCTGGAGGCGATGCCGATCGGGCTGCGGCTGGTCGGGACCGGCGTCGCCAGCGGCGCCTACATCCACGACCGCCGCAGCGGCGAGCGCGTGCCGGTCGCCCAGAGCGCCGCCCTGCCCCCCTCCCGCCACGAGGTCGACAGCCTCTTCTCCGCCACCTGCGCGGCAGCGCTCGACGCCGACGTGCTGGCGCTCTGCGGCCCCTACCCGGGCGAGGCGCTGCCGCTGGAGCTCTACGGCAACCTGGTCGCTGACGTGAAGGCGAACGGCACTCCCGTCGTCGTCGACCTCTCGCCGCCGCGGCTCGACAGCGCCCTGGAGGGCGGTCCCGACCTGGTCAAGATCAACGACTGGGAGCTGGCGCGATACGTCGAGGGGCCGGTCGACACGCCCGAGCGGATGCGGGCGGCGGCCGGGCGGCTGCTCGAGGCGGGCGCCGGGGCCGCGATCGTCACCCGCGCCGAGGAGCCGGCGATCGTGCTGCGCGGCGAGGGGGCCTGGGAGCTGGCGCCGCCGCGCTTCGAGCGCGGCGCCCGCGAGGGCTGCGGCGACTCGATGATGGGCGGCCTCGCCGCCTGCATGGCGGCCGGCGTGGGCTGGGAGGAGACGCTGCGGACCGGCGCCGCCGCCGGCGCCGCCAACTTCCTCCGCCACGGCCTCGGCAGCGCCGACCGCGCCGTGGTCGAGGACCTCGCCCGCCGCGTCGAGCTGCGCGATCTCCAGCCCTAATAGGGCCGCTCGACGTCGCGACCCTCGACGATCGCCCTGGGAGCGGTCTCGCGGATCCACTCGAGGTGGGAGGCGGCGGGCTCGACCGTCGCCAGGCGCTCGAAGGCGGCGCTCAGCTTCGCCGGGCGGCCGCCGTGCGAGGAGTGGGCGTCGCTGCTGAGCACGTGGACGAGCCCGGCCCCGGCGAGCCCCAGCATCCCCGCCGCCATCTCCTCGCGCAGGAAGAAGTCCGCGGTCGCCTGGACCAGGGCGCCGAGCCCGACCAGCCGCGCGATCCGCTCGTACATGTCCTCCGAGAGGTGGCGCTCGGGGTGGGCGACCAGCGCCCGGTGGCCGCGCTCCGCCAGGTGGTCGACGCGCCGTTCGAGGCTCTCCGAGAGCGGGCCGGGCGCCGGCTCGAGCAGGATCCAGCGGCCGGCGCCGAGGGCGACCCGCTCCAACTCCTCCTCGCCCAGCGCCTCGACCGCGGTCTCCGCGACCTCCCCCCCGCTCAGCACCGTCACCGGGATCCCCTCGCCGCGCAGGCGCCGGTTGACCGCCTCGACCCGCTCGGCGATCTCCTCGATCCGCACGTCGTGGTCGTGGCGGATGTGGGGCGTCGCGCAGATCGCCTCGATCCCGTCGCCGGCCGCCTGCCGGGCGAGGCCGGCGCTGTCGCGGATGTCGAGCGCCCCGTCGTCGACTCCGGGGAGGATGTGGCAGTGCAGGTCGATCATCGGAAGCGGTTGGGTCGTCGGGCCGCAAAAGCTCTTTCAGCCCCTGCCGCCGGCAGGCACGCGGCTACGATGACAGGCATGATCCAGCACCTGCCGGCGCTGGGCTGCGCCGGTGGATTGGCTTCAACTCGATGAACAAGAAGACGACCCGCAGAGGAAACTACGAGTCGGGCTCCGACTACGTGCTCGAGTACGGCGAGCTCCGCTTCGCCTTCAACGAGCAGGACTTCGGCCAGCGCGTCGAGCAGGCCGCGGTCAAACTCGGCTTCGTCCAGCAGGGGCTGAGCCGCGAGGAGCTCGACGATCTGCTCGATCTCGCGGTCAACGGCGAGATCAGCGAGCCCAGCTCACAGCTAGGCGAGCACATCAACGGCAACTGGGAGGACCTCGTCGGCCCCTCCAACCGCAGCCTCGTGCACTGGCTGCGCCGCCTCGTCTTCCGCGGCGCCTGGCTCGACCAGCGGGTCAAGGAGGGCGAGCTGGACGTCGTCTTCGACGAGAGCACGCAGACCTTCGGCTACGTGCAGCCGGAGCGCAGCCACGAGCCGATCGAGCTCTCCAAAGAGCCCAGCTGGCGAAGAATCGCCTACAGACGCTGAGGCCCGCGGCTCAGCCGTCGGGCTACTCGCGCTCGTAGAAGACCTTGACGCGCACGGCGAGACCGTCGTCGTCGAGCTCGACCGCCTCAATCGCGCGGTGGCCGTCCTCGCGCCGGTAGAGGATCGCGAAGCCGCTCGGCCCGGTGAGCAGCGATTCCTCGGTCACTCGCAGGTTCGGCGCCAGCTCCAGCCCGTGGCGGAAGTGCTCGCGCAGCGCCTCGCGGCCCTCGATCCGCCGCTCGTCGCCGTCGCCGACCAGGGCGGGCAGGACGAACTCGACCCGCTCCGAGTAGCAGGCGACGATCTCGTCGAGGTCGCGCGCGTTCCACGCCTCCAGCCAGCGGTCGGCGTGCTCGCGGACCCCGCCCTTCCGGCGGCGCCGGCCCCAGCGGCGCCGGCGGCGTTTGCGCTTCGGGCGCTCCGGCTGCGGCTCCGGAGCGGGCTCAGCGGCGCTCGGCTTGGGCTTCTCCCGAGGCTCCGGCCGCTTCTCGCGCTGCGGCTTCTCGTCGCGCGGCTTCTCCTCGCGCGGCTTCTCCTCGCGCGGCTTCTCCTCGCGCGGCTTGCGCTCGCGTTTGCGGCGCTGCGACCGCTCGCCTTTCGGCTTCGACTCCGCCTTTCCGTCCCCCCCGGCGAGCTTCTCGATCAGCTCCGCGCGGGTGAGCATCCGGTAGCGCTCGACGCCGGCCTCGGCGGCCAGCTCGTGCAGCTCGGCGATGTGCTTGGACTCCAGCTGTTGCTTGTTCATCGCGCGGCAGGTTATTGGAGCGCCTAGACGAGCGTCCCGGCGGGGTCGGCGCCGGCCTCGGCGAGCGCCGCGGGCCAGGCCTCGGCCTCGCGCCTGACCCGGCGCCGCGACCAGCCGAGCTGCCTGCCGAGCGCCGCCGCCACCGCGCGGGCCGAGTCGGCGTCGCGCAGCCGCGGCGCCGCCAGCAGGCCGAGCCGGGTGCGGCGCAGCAGCACGTCGGCGACCGAGCGCGCCTGCTCGCGCCGCGCGGCGATCGCCGCCTCGGCGAGCAGGTCGGGATGGCCGGGGACGATCGGCGCGGCCAGCTCCGGGTCCTCGGCGGCGAGCCGCAGGACGTGGCGCGCGGCGTGGCCGTAGCGGAAGGCGAGCTGGGCGAGCGCCCGCTCCCCGACCCCCGCCGGCGCCTCCAGGTCCTCCGGCCGCGCCTCCATCCCCAGCGGGATCTCGGCCGTGTGGCAGGGCGCCTCGCGCCCCTCGCGCTCGACCAGCCGGTCGACCGTCTGCTTCGCCATCCGCCGCCAGGTCGTCAGCTTGCCGCCGGTGATCGTCAGCATCCCGGAGGAGGTCTCGTAGAGCTCGGCTTTGCGCGAGATGTCGACCGACTTCTTCGGGTCGCCGGTCGAGATCAGCGGCCGCACGCCGGCGTAGGCGCCGACCAGGTCGGCCTCCCCCACCCGCGTGCCGAAGAAGGCGTTGACCGCGTCGAGCAGGTACTCGACGTCCTCGCCGCCGGGGCGGGGGTGGTCGATGTCGCCGTCGAAGTCGTTGTCGGTCGTGCCGACGAGCGTGCGGCCGTACCAGGGCAGGGCGAAGATGTGGCGGTCCTCGCCGGCGGGGACGATGCAGGCCGCCGAGCCGGTCGAGATGCCCTCGCGGTCGATCAGCAGGTGGGTGCCGCGGCTGGGCGCGATCCGCGGCACGTCCTCCTGCTCGATCAGCTCCGAGCCCACGCGGTCGGCCCAGACCCCGGTCGCGTTGACGACGTTCTCCGCCGCGACCTCGAAGCGGGCGCCCGACTCCTCCTCGACCGCGGCGACGCCGACCGCGCGGCCGTCGCGGGTCAGCACCCCGGTCACCTCGGCCCCGTTAAGCGTCACCGCGCCGAAGCGCTCAGCCTCGCCGAGGATCGTCAGCACCAGCCGCACGTCGTCGGTCTGGCAGTCGTAGAAGAGGTAGGCGCCGCCGGGGTCGCGCGGCGCCAGCGAGGGGACCATCTCCAGCAGCTCCTCGCGGTCGATCGTGCGGTGGCGGTCCGGCGACCAGTAGAAGTCCTCGTCCTCCTGCTTGGCGGAGCGCATCTCCCGGCGGCTGCGGCCGACCCGCGTCGTCGCCATCACGTCGTACATGTTCAGGCCCAGGCCGAGCTTGCGGTCGCGGGGTTCGTCGGGGAAGGCGGGGACGACGAACGGCGTCGGGTAGACCAGGTGCGGCGCCAGCTGGACCATCAGCTGGCGCTCCAGCAGCGCCTCGCGGACCAGGCCGAGGTCGAAGTTCTGCAGGTAGCGGAGGCCGCCGTGGACCATCTTCGAGGAGCGGCTGGAGGTGCCGGAGGCGTAGTCGCCGCGCTCCAGCAGCGCCACCGAGTAGCCGCGCGAGGCGGCGTCGAGGGCGACGCCGGCGCCGGTCACCCCGCCGCCGATCACCAGCACCTCGAAGCGCCGGCCGGCGATCTCCTCGAGGGCCGCGGCGCGGGTCAGCATCAGCTCAGGTAGGTGGTGGTCTGCTCGACCGGAGGGCGCTCGGGCGGCTGCCGCTCCTGCCGCGGCTCGCCCAGGTGCAGCAGGCCGACGAAGCGCTCGCCGTCGGGCAGGCCGACGGCGGCGCGCCCCTCCGCCGAGCGCAGCAGGCCCGGCGTGCGCCAGTAGCCGGCGAGACCGCGCGCGTGCGCTCCGAGCAGCACGATGTAGGAGGCGACCGCGGTCGCGTGCAGGTCCTCCTCGTTCTGCACGGCGTCGGCGCCGAGCGCGCAGGAGACGACGATCAGCGTCGGCGCGCGGTCGAGCTTCGCGGCGCCCTCCGGGCCGGCGGCCGCCTTCAGCCGCTCCAGAGCGCGGGGGCCGACGACGCGGAAGCGCCAGGGCGCGGTCAGGTTGTGGTTCGGCGCCCAGCGCGCCAGCTCGAGCAGCCCCTCGACCTGCTCGCGCGGCAGCGGCGCGGGCCCGAAGGCCTTGTGCGTGCGCCGCGTCCGAATCGCCGTCTCGACGTCCATCCTCGCGAGCGTATAGGCCACTCCAGTGGCATGTTCGGTGACGTTCGCCCGGTTCTGGCGCAGTAATCGTCGTGTCTGGCAAGGACGCGGACCCGAAGGCGTGGCAGCGCCACGTCGAGGGTTCGAGGACGCCGCCAGGCGCGACGAGGACAAGCCAGAGAGGGTGAACGTCGCCGGATACGGCACTACCAGGCGAAGCGGCGGCCGAGAAAGAGGACGCTGCCGAGGGCCAGGGCGCTCGCGGCGAGGCCGACGGCGATCGGTATCCAGGGGCTCGGGCCCGGGTTGCCGCCGGATTCGAACGGCGGCGCGGCGGGCGAGCTCGGGGCCGGCGCGGGGGTGGCGCCCTGCGGACCGCCGGGCGGCTGCGCGGGGACCGTGCCGAGGCCGGGGGGCGTGCTCGACGACGGGGGTTCGACGGTCGAGCCGCCCCCGGCGCCGCCGCTCGCCGGCGGGACGGGACCCGTGCTGCCGCCGCCGAGCGATTCCAGCAGGTCCTGCGGCGGCCCGGCCGCCGGCGGCGGCGTCGCGGGCGTCGCTGGCAGCGAGCCGCTGTCGGGGGTCGCCGCCGGGGGCGTCGCCGGGGCCGGCGCCGCCTGCTGCGCCACCGGCTTCACCGGGAAGGCCGCGCCGGCCGCCGCTGGCAGCGCCTCGGCGGTGACGAAGACCGGCGTCTGGTCGCTGGAGGCCGAGTAGCGGTAGTGGCCGTCGTCCGCCTGGCGCGCCGCGAGGAATTCGAGCGCGCTCTTGCCGCCGCCCCGGGCCGAGCCGGGGTCGGCGCCGACGGCGAGCAGCCCCTGCACAGCCCAGGCCGTCGACTGCGAGTTGACCGCGCCGCCGCCGCCGAGCGCGAAGCCGCCGCTGGGCCGCTGGCGCCTGCGCAGGTAGGCGAGCCCGCGCTGGGCCGCCTGCGTGTCGGGGATCGCCTGCATCGCGGCGGCGGTGCCGTCGGCGGTGCTCGGCGAGCCCGGCGTGTCGCCCCACCCCCCGTCGCCGTTCTGCGCCTTGACCAGCCAGGAGATCGACCCGGCGAGCGCGCCGCCGGCGCCGGCGGCGCGCAGCGCGACGATCGCGAAGGAGGTCGTCCCCGGCCAGCCTTCGTAGGAGCCGTTGCCGCGGCGGCGCTTGAGCAGCGCCTCGACCAGGTTGCGCCCGCCGAAGGAGCGCGGGTCGACCTTCGCCCCCCGCAGGGCGAGGATCGTGCGGGCGAGCGCGCCGGCGCTCTTCAGCTCGCCGGCGTGGCCGCGCAGGTAGGCGACCGGGCTGCGGCCGCCGCGGGTCACGTCGAGCGGGCTGCGTCCCGCCGCCTCCAGGCCCAGCATCGCCCAGGCGGTCACTTCGAGCGAGGAGCCGTCGCCCGGCGAGGCGCCCCAGCCGCCGTCGGAGTTCTGCTGCCCGGCGAGCCAGATCGCGGCGCGCGGCGCGCCCGGGCCGGCGGCCCCGGCGCGGGCCGGCATGACGCTGAGCAGGGCGAGGACGAGGACCAGCAGCGAGGCGACCGCCGGCGCCCGCCACTCGAAGCGCTCGCGGAAGCGGGCCAGCATCCGCACCATCGCCGGCCCGGCGACGAGCGCGAGCCCGGCGTTGCCGGCGGCGTGGGCGGCGTCGAAGGGCAGCGCGCGCGACTCCAGCGCGAGGAAGCGCTGCAGCGAGAGGTCTCCTCCGTAGGTCGCCATCAGAGAGAAGTTCAGCAGAGCGCCGTAGGCGACGCCGGCCAGGCCGCAGACGGCGGCCAGGATGAAACGATTCGCCCGCGGGCGGGCCAGCGCCAGGCCGGCGCCGAGCACGCCGCACATCCCCCACCCCGCCATCTGCCACGGCGTCCACGGGCCCTGGCCGAGCCAGAAGTTGGAGACGAGGCCGGCGAGCGCCCCGACCGCGAAGCCGGGCGCCGGGCCGAGGGCGAAGCCGGCGAAGATGACGACGTCGGTGGTGGCGACGACGTTGGGGAGCGCCGCGAAGGCGACCCGGCCGGCGACCGCGAGCGCGGCGAGCGCGGCGACGAGGGCGACCACCTGCGAGCTCGGCCGCGAGCGCTCGTACCAGGCGAAGCCGCCGACCAGCACGGCGCCGAGGATCAGGAAGCTGGCGAGCTCCCAGCTCATATCCCCGTCCCGGCGTCGAGGGCCGCGGCGCCCTGCTCCGGCGTGACCACGCCCGGCAGGTCGAGGATGCGGGCGACCTCGGTGGCGAAGTACCAGCCGCCGGAGAGCACCTCGGCCGCGGGGCCGTCGGCGATCGCGACCCCGTCGCCGAGCAGCACGACGCGCTCGGCGAAGGCTGCGGCGAACTCGACGTCGTGGGTGGCGACGACGACGCCGGCCCCGGCGGCCGCCAGGCCCTCGATCAGCTCCTGCAGCGCCTGCTTGCGGGCGCGGTCCATGCCGCGGGTCGGCTCGTCGAGGGCGACCAGGCCGGGCAGCTCGGCCCCCTCCATGCGGCCGGCGAGGGCGATCGCCAGGGCGAGCCGCTGGCGCTCGCCGCCGGAGAGGTCGCGCGGGTCGGCGTCGCGGGCGTGCTCCATCCCGACCGCGCTCAGGGCGGCGCGGCCTGCCGCGCCCGGCAGCTCCTCGGCGACGCGCTCGCGGACCAGGTAGTCGCCGGGGCTCTGCGTCAGCAGGGCGATCCCGGCCGGCGCGGCGGCGCTGCCGCGGACGGGGTCGAGCAGGCCGGCCAGCGTGCGCAGCAGCGTGCTCTTGCCGGCGCCGTTGCGGCCCATCAGGGCCACTCGTTCGCCGCGCTGGATCTTCAGGTCTATGCCGCGCAGGGCGTCGCGGCGGGATTCGCCTTCGCCTAGCTCTATCCAGAGGGACGAGATCGTCGCGGCGGGCGGGTCCTGTCGGAGGGGAGGGGGGGCCTCCCGCTCGCTGGATTTTTCGCGCGGAGACTGTGCGGCCGTCCGCGGATGGTTTTCGGGCGAAAAATTAACGCCGCTGCGCGGGAGACCCCCCCTCCCCTCCGCCACCCGCCCGAGGGACGGTCCTGCGGCTGCAAGGGCTTGGCGGGCTTGGCGGACGCCCGTTGGTAGTGGCTCCAGGCCGGATAGGGAGAAGAGGCGGGCGGCGGGGGTCTCGAGGGCGGCGTCGCTCGTTTGAGCCCAGGCGAGGAAATCGGACGGTGCGCCGTCGAAGCTGATGGCGCCGGAGCTCATGGCGATTATGCGGTCGGCGGCGGGTAGGCAGCGCTCAAGGCGGTGCTCGGCGAGGAGGACGGTCACTCCCCACTCCTCGTTGAGGCGGCGGAGAAGCCAGATCAGCTCGTCGCCGGCCACCGGGTCCAGTTGGGAGGTGGGCTCGTCCAGGAGGACCAGCTTCGGGCGGGTTACGAGGGCGGCGGCGAGGGCGACGCGCTGGAGCTCGCCGCCGGAGAGGGTGTCGACGGTGCGGTCGAGCAGGTGGGGGATCGCGAGGGCGAGGGCGACCTCCTCGACGGCGCGGGCGCACGCGCCGGGCGGGTCGCCGCGCAGCTCCAGCGGCAGCGCGAGCTCGGCGGCGACGGTGGTCGAGACGACCTGCGTCTCGGGGTCCTGGGCGACGTAGCCGACGACCGAGGCGAGCTCTCCCGGGCCGGCGGCGAGCGCGTCGATGCCGGCGACCTCGACCCGGCCCTCGATCTCACCGCCGTGGAAGTGCGGCACCAGCCCGCAGGCGGCACGCAGCAGCGTCGTCTTGCCCGACGCCGAGCGCCCCGCCAGCAGAGCGAACTCCCCCGGCGCGAGCGTCAGCGAGATCTCGCGCAGCGCCGGCCTCACGTTGAGCCCCTCTGAGGGGCTCAACGTGAGCCGCGTTCCCGGATAGGAGTAGGAGAGGCGCTCGACCGCGAGCGCCGGGACGGTGCGCGGTTGGCTGGCGAGCTCAGGCACCGGGCCTCCTCGGTCGCCGGCGCCAGGGCGCGAGCCCGGCGGCGACCGCGACCGCGGAGACGGCGAAGGTCGCCGGCGTCGGGGCGAGCTCGATCGTCGGGTAGGCGTGGAAGCCGTCGGCGCCGAGGAGCTTGCCGGCGATCGCCGCCGCGAGGACGACGGCGCCGGTCAGGTAGAAGCGACGGTCGTAGCGCGAACGTATGTTGCTGCCTTTTCCCCACCCTGGTGTGGAAAATGCAGCAATCGAGCGGGGCTGCCGCGGGGGCTGGAGGGAATACCCCCGCAGCTCCAGCGTGGCCGCCACGTCCACGGCTCTGTCGAGTGAGCCGGTCAGGAGGCGCTTCGCGAGCGCGGCGCGGCCCAGCGGCGCGGCGGCGGGGCCGCGCAGGCCCGCGGCGTCGCGCAGGCGGCTCGCGTCGGCGGCGGCGACCGGGACGAGGCGGGAGATCAGCGCCGCGGTGAGCGCCGAGCGGCGGGCGAAGGGGCGCAGGGCTCGCAGCACCCGATCCGGGTCGACGCAGGCCGAGTAGACGGCGAAGGCGACCATCGCCACCGCGGCGCGCAGGCCGATCGTCGCGCCGGCGGCGAGCGCCTCGGCGGTCACGTCGACCCGGCCGAGCAGCGGCAGCTCGCCGAGCCGCAGCAGCACCGTCTCGCCGCGGCCGACGACGAGCGCGTTGACCGCGACGATCAGCAGAGCCAGGGTCAGCCCCATGCGCAGCGCCGCGCGCACCGCCCGCCCGGCGCCGGCGCAACGGCCGGCGAGCGCCGCGCCGGCGCCGGCGGCCGCCAGGACCAGCGGGCTCGAGTAGAGGAAGGCGATCGCGACGAACGCGCCGAGGTAGGCGACGGCGGCGCCGGGCGAGGCCGCCTGCAGGGGGCCGCGGCGGGGCACGTAGGCGAACGGGGACCTCACCCGCCCCCCCCACTCGCCCGGGGCGCCGCCGGCTCGGGCACGGGCAGCGGGGTCTCGCGGCCGGCCTCGGTCGCCACCGCGTAGCGGTCGCGCAGGTCCGCCGCGTCGAGCAGGCCCGCCGCGGCGCGCACGCCGCGTCCCGTCGCCCCGGTGACGACCCAGACCGGCGGCGCGTCGTAGCGGCGGGTGGCGGCCACCAGCCCCGCGCCCGGCCCGAACCGCCGCGCCGGCTCGCCGCCGGCGTCGAGTCCCACCAGCTCGAAGCTTGCGGTGCGCCGCATGTGTCCGTGCGGCATATGAGGCGCAGCGGAGCGGGCGACGGGAGTGAACCCGGCGTAGACGCCGCTCGCCTGCGGCCCGCGTTCGAGCTGCGCCGCGGCCGGGTCGGCGCGCAGGCGCGACCAGGGGCCGACGAGGACGCGGATCGCGCCGTCCGGCGCGGCCGCCCCGTTCGCGTCGTCCGGAGCGCCCACCTGGACTTCGACGCCGGCCGCCGCAAGGCGGGCGCGCGTCACCCCACAGGCGGCGCCGCCCCCGCGGCACTCGACCGCGACCGGATGCCGCTCGCCCTCGTAGCCGTGGACGAACGGCTCCGGCCAGGAGCCGACCACGGCCGGCACGTAGAGGGCGCTCGACCAGTCGCGGTAGTCCCACCAGATCGACTCGCCGCCGCGCAGCGGCAGGTCCGCCGCGCCGACCGACGCCTCGACCCCGTCGACGAAGAGGAACCAGTCGTAGCGGCGGCCGCCGCGCGTCGCTTCGGCGACGCCGTCGATCGAGCGCACGTAGCGGCCGCCGTAGCTCGTCTCCAGTTCGGCGTCGCGATCGAGCACGCGCATGACGGTGTCCGATTCGGAGGCCTCCCCGCGCACCGGCGCGGCCACCCGCACGGCGCCGAAGTCGCGGGTCACGCGCAGCGAGACCTCCCCCACCTCGGCGCCGGCGCCGAGGCCGCAGCCGGCGGCCGCGAGCCCCGCGCCGATAAGCGCCAGGCTCGCGACCGCCGTGCGGTACCGCGACACCGGAGAGCCACTCTCGAGATCAGCGCGAGTCCGGGGAGGTCGATGACCAAGCGGGACGGACACGAGACGACTCCCGCGTAGCAGCGCTACGCGGGACGTCGGGGAGGGGCCGTATCCGCGCCGCGTCATTCGACCTCATCCGGGCCGCGATGATCTCGAGAGGGGCTCCAAGCCCCGCGGGCACTTCCTGCCGACGCAGACCGGCACCCGGCTGGAGGGCAGCGCGCCGGCCTCGCGGGCGATGAGCCTGCGCGGCGCGCGCAGCGTCACCGTCGTCCGCCCCCTGGCGTCGGTCGGCTCGCTCGCGCCGCTCACCCTGGCCCCGGCGGCGGGCTTCCCGTGGCCCTTTTCGTCGAAGGCCAGCACCTGCGCGCCGAACGGCGCGCCCGGCCTGACGTGGCGGGGGGAGCGCAGCACGAGCTCGTCCGGGTAGGGATACGGAGCCAGCGCCCAGAGCACCTCGTTCCCGGGCTTCACCCTCGCCGCGTCGCCGCCCACCGAGGGCGCCCGGTGGTCGACCTTGAGCAGCCAGGAGAGCTGTTTCGTCGCCCTCGAGCGGCCGACGTCGCAGAGCCCGAGCCCGAAGGCGAAGGCGTCGGTGAGGCGGACCGGGCGCAGCGCGCGGCTGCGGCGCGAGGCGCGCAGCAGCATGCCGAGCGGCGTCGCCGCGGGCACCCGCGCCACCGCACCGCTGCCGCCGGTGCCGGCGCCGAAGCAATCGGCCCGTGGGCTGGTCCTGACGGCGACCCGGCCGGCGAGGCCGAGCGGCCGTTCGGCCAGCAGCCCGCCGCCGGCGCCGAGCACGCGCAGCTGCGCGACGGGGCGCTTCGCCGCGGCGCCCGCGGCAAACGAGAGGAGGAGAACGAGAACGAGAGCCGGCGCGCACGCGGCGACCGGCCGGAATGGAACGAGTCTTGGCATCTAAGCCACCCTTTCCTCGAGGGTTGTCATGGCTGGCCGGGGGACAGGTCTCCTGGCTTCCGGGACTCGGTCGGCCGCACCTTCCCGAGGGCTCCGTGTCGCCCCCAGTGGCTGACGCTCGCGCGCCTGCGGCTTCCTTCAGCCCGGTCACAGTGGCGGGACCGCGCCGGCTTCGCACCGGACTTCCCTTGACCACCGACCGTATGTACGCGGGCGAGTCTACCCGGCGCGCGGGCGGCGGGCCGCTAGCTGCCTCGCGGCCCCTCGCGCGGCGATTCGTAGCCGAGCAGCCCGACGGTCATCGCGATCGGCTGCTCGCCGCTCTGCGCCAGGCGCTCCTTCGCCCGCCGCTCGATCTCCGGCAGCTCGCCGAAGAGCGCGTCGAGCCGCCCGATCGCCTCGCGCCAGCCCTCGCGGTCGAGCTCCAGCGGCGTCCAGCTCAGGTGCGCGTCGGGGCGGACCGCGATCGTGCCCGCCTTCATCGCCCGTTTGGTCCGCTTCACGAGCATTTCGAAGACGCGGCCGGTGACCAGCGCCCTGGTCGCGTCCGGCATCTCGGCCCACGTCTCCTCTTCCACCACGGGCGGGCCGGTGCCGCGGTAGAAGTGCTCGACCTCGCCGGGCTCGGGTTCCTCGCTGCGGGTGCGCTCGAGCCATCCGTACTGGGCCAGCAGCTCGAAGGCCTCGGCGACCTTCGGCAGCGTCGCCCCGCCGACCTCGCGGTGGAAGCCGCGCGGGCTCATCTCCCGCAGGTTGCACTCGGCCAGGACGTTCATCCGCAGCAGGTCGGCGTAGACCGCCGTCAGGCGCTCGGAGTGGGGCCATCTCGTCGTTCCCTGGGCGTGGCCGCTGTCTGACATGGAGCCTCCCTCACCCTCTGGTTATCCGTGTCGGCGGACGAGTGTAGACGCGGTTTCGAGTACGCCTGGAGTCCCCGGGCGGGGGCGCCGCGACGGACCCGGTGTCCGATGCTCTCTGTCTGGCACCTGATCGGGTGGGGACAGCCATCTGGCTCGTATTGCTCCCCGGATTCGAAGTGAATGACACGGTAAGTTTTCCTACACTGCCATACCGATTCCTAAATGCCCTGACGGTCCGGGGCCGACCTGAACGACGAAGCAAGAGGAGGCTCCGAGATGGAGAAAGCAGCGAAGAAGCGACGGAGGAAGGCGCCCGCCAAGGGCGGGAGGCTGACGTTGAAGCGGTCCGAAGCGCGGGCGGAGCTGGCCTGGGCGATCGCGCACCGGGTGAGGCGGCAGATCCTGCGGGCGCTCGCCGCGAGCGACGGGCCGCGCAGCCCGATGCAGATCTCGCGCGAGCTGGGCGTGGAGGTGAGCCCGATCGCCTACCACGTGACGATCCTGCGCAAGTTCGGCGCGATCGAGCTCGCCGACGAGCGGATGGCGCGCGGCGCGGTCGAGCACTTCTACGCGCTGAAGATCGTCGACGACCCGCCGATCGAGGCGCTGCTCGAGGAAACCCGCCTCGCCGACGACGAGCAGGACGGCAGGTAGTCGCCGCCGGCTGAACATTCGTCCAGATTCGCCGGGTCCCCCCCGGGGCGGCGTAGGCTCCCGACATCGGGAAACCGCGACGTTTACGGGGGAGCGGGATGAGGCAGGCGATGAGGGGGCAGGCGCCGGCACTCGCGGTGGCAGCGCTGGCGCTGTTCGTGGCCCTGGGCGGCAGCGTCTACGCGGCCAAGCGGGCGAGGATCGACGGCAGGGCGATCCGTGCCAAGTCGATTCCCGGCAACCGGCTGAAGCCGCGCTCGGTGGCGCCGAACCGGCTGCGGCGGCACTCGATCGGGGCCGGGGTGCTGAAGCCGCACTCGCTGGGCGTCAAGATGCTGGCGCCGGGGACGATCCCGGAGATCGCCGCCGACGCGCCGCTCGACGGCTCCGACATCAACGAGCTCAGCCTCGGGCAGGTGCCGAGCGCCGCCCACGCCGACTCGGCCGGCACGGCGCAGAGCGCGGTCGACGCGCAGACGGCGCTGAACGCGGTCAACGCGGTCGACGCGCAGACGGTCAACGGCCACAGCGTCGGCTGCCTGCCCGGCTCCCTGCCCTTCGCCGGCGCCTGCTGGGACAGCTCGCCGGGCCCCGCGGTCGACGCCCCGACCGCGGCGCGCAAATGCGCCGCCGACGGTGGCGAGCTGCCGGGCGCGCTGGCCCTCGCCGCCTTCGCCGAAGAGCCGGGCGTGCACCTGCACGAGGGCGACGAGTGGTCGGGTGACGTGACGAAATTCTCGGGACCGGATACATATGCGGCTGTTGTCGTATCCCATTCCTCGGTTGTCGATACAGATCTCTCTACAAACACCCACCACTACCGCTGCGTAATTCCGCTGGTCCAGTAGCTCTATCCTCTGCCGATGCGATCGCGTGCGCACAGCGCCGCGCCCCGCGCCGCCGCGGCGCTGCTCGCCGCCTGCCTGCTCGTGCTGCTGCCCGCGCCGGCCGCGGCGCCGGCGTCGCCCCGCCTCCACCCCGCCCGCGCGGCGGCGGGCGAAGCCGCGCGGGCGGCCCGCCACTGGACCGCGGCGCGGATGCGCGCCGCGCGGCCGCTCGACGCGGCCGGGCTGGCGGGCCTCGCCGGGATCAGCGCCGGCGCCGGCTACGCCCACGTCGCCGAACCCGACGCCTCCCCCTACCTGGTCAACGGCCGGCTCTTCGTCCGCCAGGGCGACGAGGAAGGCTTCTGCTCGGCGACCGCGATCGACACGCCGAGCCGCCGGCTTGTGCTCACCGCCGGGCACTGCGTCAACAGCGGTCCGCAGGCGCCCAACGGGCACTCGGTCTGGTCCAGCCTGCTCGAGTTCGTCCCCGCCTACAGCGGCGACACGGCCCCCTTCGGCGCCTTCGTCGCCCACCGCAAGCACGTCTACGCGCTGAAGCAGTGGGTGCGCTTCGGCAACCCCAACTTCGACGTCGGCGCCGTGGTCGTCGCGCCCAACGCGGAAGGGACGAACGTCGCCGACGCGGTCGGCGGCGGGGTCGAGATCGCCACCGACCTGAGCCGCCGGCAGGACTTCCAGACCTACGGCTATCCCGGCCACAGCCGCTGGATGCAGGGCTGCGACTCGCCCTACGTCGGCGACGACGCGCTCACCTACCGCATCCCCGGCCCGCCGACGATCGCGATCCGCTGCCACTGGGTCCCCGGCGCCAGCGGCGGCGGCTGGCTGATCGACGAAGGCACGCGGATCGACGGCCTGACCAGCTACGGCAAGCGCCGCGACCGGCGCCACACCTTCAGCCCCTACTTCAGCGCCCGCAATGTGGGCCGGCTTACCGCCGGCCTGTGAGCAGATCCCGGTAGAAGCGGTAGTCGCGGCGCTCGGGGCGCAGGTTGGCGGCGAGCGCGAGGTGGTGGCGGGCGCGCTCGGTCTCGCCGGTCTTGGCGAGGGCGCGGCCGAGGCAGAAGTGGGCGAAGTCGTTGACCTGGTGGCTGTCGAGGACCGCCTCGAACTCGGTCGCCGCGGCGGCGAAGCGGCCGCAGCGGAAGTAGGCCCGGCCGAGCGCCTCGCGCACCGAGGACTTCTCCGGCGCCCGCCGCGCCGCCGCCTCCAGCGGCTCCGTGGCCTGCTCGAAGTCGGCCTCCTCGAGCAGCTCGATGCCGCGCCTGTACAGCGTGAAGGTCGACTCGCTGTGCTCGTGCTCCGCGATCAGTCCAGTGTAGGCAGCGCCGGGCGCAGGGCGGCGAGGAACTCCTCGGGGCGGTCGCGCGGGGGGTCGTCGGCGCACTCGTCGACCACCCGCAGCGGCCAGCCGTGGCGGGAGGCGGCGCGCTCGGCGACGCGCAGCCGGTTGGCGCGGTCCTCGCGGCCCCAGATCAGCGTCGTCGGCACGGCGATCCGCCGCAGCTCCCGCGGCGCGATCCGCGGCATGCCGATCCGTTTGAGCATGCGGCCGCGCAGCTTCGACGCGGGGTCCGAGGCGAGCTGCACGTTGTAGGCGACGAAGGGCCCCCAGCGCTCGCCCATCTGCCGCTTGAGGCCGTCGAGGTCGTAGGAGCACTGGCGCATGAAGCGGTCGAAGCTGCGCTCGCTCGGCCGCGTCAGGAAGGCGAACAGGCCCAGCGCGAAGCGCGGCGCCGGGCGGAAGCGGGCGAGCCCGAGGCTGTCGACCAGGACCAGGCCGGCGAGCCGCTCGCCCTGCCCGATCGCGTAGCGGGCGGCGATCGCGCCGCCGAGCACGTGTCCGACCAGCAGCGGCGGCCGCTCGCAGGTCGCCTCGATCAGCCCGTCGAGCCAGGCGAGGACGGCGTCGACGTCGGGCGCCTCGCCGGGAATCTCGCTCTCGCCGTGCGCCGGCAGGTCGGGGGCGATCACGCGGTTGGTCGCGGTGAGGCCCGGGAGGATCGAGCGCCATTTGACCGCCGACTCGCCGGGGCCGTGCAGGAGCACGACCGGCGGGCCCTCGCCCCCGACGAGCACCGCCGTCCCGAGACCGCCCGCCTCGATCCGTCGCTCCTCGACCGGGAGACCGGCGAGCAGCCTCTGGCGCAGGGTCGCGGTCGTCGCGGTGTCGGTCGTCGCGGTGGTCATCGGAGCCGACGCTACGCCGCCGCGAACCCGAGCGCATCGCCTGGAATGACCAAATCGCCACGCCGGCGTCCGTGGTCATTTCCGACCAGGCTCGCCAGCGCCATGCCCAGCCTCTCCCGAGCGCGGTAGAGGTTTGGCCCGCATAGCGGCACAAACCTCTACCGTGCTCAGAGGAGCCGGTGCTCGAAGGCGAAGGCGCCGGCCGCCGTGCGCGAGGAGACGCCGAGCTTGGCGAAGATGTTCTGCAGGTGGCGGGCGACCGTGTGCTCGCTGATCGTCAGCGCGGCGGCGATCTCGCGGTTGCTGCGACCGGCGGCGACGAGCCGCAGCACCTCCAGCTCGCGCCCGGTGAGCCCGGCCGGCGGCCGCTCGCCGGCGGTCTCCAGGCGCGCCAGCTCGGGCCGCGCGTCGAGCTCGGCGAAGGCGGCGCGGGCGGCGTCGCGCTCGAGCCGCGCGGCGTCCTCGTCGCCCAGCGCCGCGCAGGCGCGCGCGATCAGGGCCCGGGCCCGGGCCGTCTCGTAGGGAGCGTCGAGCTCGCGCCAGCCCTGAGCCGCGCGCCGCAGCGCCGCCAGCGCCTCGCCGGGCTCCCCCCTCGCCAGCCGCACGGCGCCCTCGGCGTAGGCGGCCTGCGCCGCCAGCGCTTCGCTGCCGAGCTCGCGCGCCAGCCGCTCCAGCTCGGCGCTCGCCTCGCCGGCGCGCTCGAGCTGCTCGCCGGCGAGCGCGATCTCGACCCGGGCGGGCAGCAGGCGGGCCCGCTCGCCGGGCTCGGGCCGTTCGCCCAGCAGTCGCTCGATCGCCCCGGCGGCGGCGCCCCGCTCCCCCTGCGCCAGGCGCAGCAGCGCCAGGCCCGGCTGCGGCTCGTAGCCGTGCTCGCTCGCCGCGCGGTAGGCCGACTCGGCGGCCGCGAGCTCGCCGCGCAGGCGGTGGATCTCGCCCTGCCGGTAGCAGGCCTCCCCGGCCGCCCAGCGGTTCTCGCCCTCGAGGCTGCGCTCGGCGGCCCGGCGGGCCTCCGCCAGCGCCTCCGTCCACTCCCCCTGCCACTGCATGATCTCGGCGCGGTGGATCAGGCAGCGACCGGTGAAGGCGACCATCCGCGGCTGTTCGTCGCACCAGCGGCTCAGCGTCGCGGTCCACTCGCGGGCCCGGCGCATGTCGTGCGCCTGCTCGCAGGCGACGATCACGCCGCAGTAGACGATCCCGGTGACGATCGGCGAGAGCTCGCCGGCGCTGGCCGCGACCATCGCCTGGTCGAGCAGGGCGAGGCCGCCCGCGACGTCGCCCGCGCGGACCAGCGCCTGGCCCTGCTCGTGCCCGGCGAGGGCGTGCAGGTCGCGGTCGCCGAAGCGCTCGCCGATCGCCGCCGCCTCGCCGGCGAGCGCCGCCGCCTCCTCCCACTCGCCGCCGGCCTCGCGCTCGAAGACGCGGGGCAGCATCAGGTATCCGCGCTCGACCCGCTCTGGGCCCTCGCTGTCGAGCAGCCGTCGCGCCCGCCCCAGCCAGCCGCTCGCCGGCCCGGTCTCGCCGCGCCGCGCCAGGTTGATCCCGACCCAGAAGGCGCAGCGCAGCGCCGCGATCGGCTCGCCGCCGTCGAGCCGCGCCCGGTAGGCGCGGCCGAGCAGGTCGAGGTACTCGGCTTCGCAACCAGCCATGTAGGCGGCGGTGGCGCGCCGCTCGAGCTCCGCCCCGGCGTCGTTCGGATCCGTCACCGTGGGCGCAGTATCGCGAACGGCGGCGCTCGGGCGGCCTACTTGCCGGCGCGCACCGCGGCGATCGTTTCGCGCAGCGTCTCGCGGGCGTCGTGGTGCGGCATCCAGTGCAGCTTGCGGCGGGCGCGCGAGGTGTCCATCAGCACCGGGCGGCGCACGGTCTCGATCCAGGCGGCCTCGGGCGGCAGGAAGGGATAGAAGGGCGCCATCGCCTCGGCGGCGACGCCGACCGCGAGCTGCGGCGCCGGCACCGAGTGCCAGCCGAGCTCGGCCGCGAGGTCGGCGACGGTCAGCTCGCCCGGGCCGGCGAGGTTGTAGACGCCGGGCTCGCCGTGGCCGATCACGGCGCCGGTCAGCGCCGCGGCGACATCGTCGTGGTGGACGAGCTGGAAGGGCACGCCGGGGTCGGGCAGCACGGGGCGCAGCGAGGGCGCCTTGCCGAGCGCCCAGCGCACCGGGCCGGGCAACCGCTGGCCGAGGCTGAGCAGCGGCACCAGCTCCAGCAGCAGCGGCGCCTTCGGCCCGGCGACGATGCAGGGCCGGAAGACGAAGGCGTCGGTCTCCGAGCCCTCCAGCGCCTGCCACAGCTCCGCCTCGACCTCCGCCTTGTCGGCCGAGTAGGGATGCCGCGCCGTCCCGCGCACCGGCTCGTCCTCGCTGAGCAGCGAGGGCAGGCTGCGGTGGAAGCCGTAGGCGGCGACCGACGAGGTGTAGACGAGGCGCCTGGCGCCGGCGGCCGCGGCCGCCTCGAAGACGTTGCGCGAGCCCTCCAGGTTGATCTCGCGGCTCTCCCCCCTGCCGGCGACGATCACGAAGGCCAGGTGGACGACCACGTCGGCCCCGGCGACGAGCGCGTCGACCGCCTCGCGGTCGAGGATGTCGCCGCGCCGGTACTCGGTCTTCTCCCAGCCCTGCGCGCCGAGGTCGAAGGGCCGCCGGGCCATGCCGATCACCCGCTCGACCTCGGGCGCGCGCTCGAGCGCGCCGATCAGCGACTTGCCGATCTCGCCGGTGGGGCCGGTGACTGCGACGGTCAACATCGAATCGATTCTCCCGAAATTGCGGCGTTTGTGGAGACAGACCGTGACAAAGAATCGCTCTGTCACACAAAGTCTGCACGATTAAGCAAATATGTGCTGCATCGAAAAAGCCGGTTCAATCGAACCGGATACGAGAGGAGGAGCGATGGCAAACGAAGACAGCGGACTGCTCTGGCATCCGACCAGGGCGAAGATATTCGAGTCGCTGAAGTCCGAACCGGCGTCCCCGGTGCAGCTCACCGAGGAGGCCGGCATCACCCTCGCGGAGGCCGCCTATCACTGCAGGGCCCTCCACGCCGCGCGCTGCATCGAGCGCGTCGAGCCGTCCGGCCCCGACGCCGGCGGCACCGTGTACGAAGTGCCCTAGCCCCCCGGGCCGGAGCGATCGCGAAGCCCGTCCGCCTGCCAGGTGGACAGGAAGCGCGTTCCGTTGTTACACTCCGAAATTATTGAATAGTGACTTCCACTGTTTGATATAAATACGCACCAGTACCTCAATCGGTTAGAGGATCGGGTTTGTAAGCCGAGGATCCGGGTTCGAGCCCCGGCTGGTGCATCGGCGCCGGGTCGCGTCGGGGTTATGGACATCGATCTCTTCGACAGCTTCGAGCGGATGGGGGGCGGAGACGGCGCCGGCTCGCACTGGGCGCTGCGCGCCCCCTACCGGCCGCACGAGCGCTATGACCTGATGCTGGTGCCGCTGTCGAAGGGCTGGCGCGAGGACGGCGCGGCGCAGGCCGCGCTGGCGGAGGTCGAGTCCCAGCCCTGGGCGGCCGCGGTCAAGCGCGGCGAGAGGCAGGTCTGGCTGCGTCTCGACGACGACTGGGTCGCCCGTCGCGGCGCCGCGCTGGAGCAGGGCGCCGAGGCGGTCGCCGGCTGCGGTGGCAGCGCCGCGGGCCGGCGCTTCGCGCTCAACTTCTGGGACGCCAACTCGACCAAGGCGCTGCACATCGGCCACATGCGCAACCTGGCGCTGGGCAACGCGCTCGGCAACGCCCTGGCGGAGGCCGGCGGCGAGGTCGAGCGGCGCAGCATCATCTGCGACATCGGCCGCAGCATGGGCGAGGCGATGGCCGGCGTCGTGCGCAGCGGCAGGTACCCGCAGGGCTCCGAGAACGGCGGCGGCGTGAAGAGCGACCACTTCGTCGGCCACTGCTACGCCGACTACGTGCGCAACGGCGCCGGCGGTGGGCTCGGACTGGCGCAGGACCACCCCGCCGACTCGCTGACGCGCGAGGTCGACGTGCGGGACGACTCCGCCGACGAGCTGCTGCAGCGGGTGCTGAGCGGCGACCAGGCGGCGCTCGAGCTGTGGTCGCAGACGCGCGCCTGGGTGATCTCCGGCCAGCGCAAGACCCTGGCCCGGCTCGGCATCCACTTCGACCGCGTCTTCTTCGAGTCCGACTTCCTGCCCGAGGTCGCCGAGCTGACCGAGCTCGGGCTGCAGGAGGGGACGCTGGAGCGCCGCCCCGACGGGACGGTCGTTTACATGACCGGGCGCGAGGAGCTGGAGGAGATGCCGCTGGTGCGCTCCGACGGCGTGCCGACCCAGCACATGCGGGCGCTCGCCTACTGGCTGGCGGCGCCGGAGCTCGACGGCACGACCTCGCTGCAGATCTGCGGCCAGGAGTGGGTGGCGCACATCACCTGCCGCCGCCAGCTGATGGCCGCGCTGGTCCACACCGAGAGCGGCAACGGCTTTCACCCCTACCACGACGTCTTCCACGGCATGGTCGCCAAGGAGCAGGAGAAGGTCTCCTCGAGCAAGCGGGACGCGCTGCTGATCGACCACCTGGTCGAGTGGGTCGAGGAGCAGCTCGAGGCGGAGCCGGAGCGGGCCGCGATGCGCGGCGCCCACCCCTCGGCCGAGCGGGTCGCGGCGCAGATCGCGCTCGGCTACTTCCTCCTGCACCCGGCGAACAAGCGGATCGACTTCGAGCCGGCGCGGCTGCTCGCCGATGGCGACGCGCTGGGCTGGGACCTGGCGCGCGCCCGCGCCCGCGCCCGCGAGGGCGGCGCGGCTCGGCGGCCCGCCGAGCCGCAGCTCGACCCCGAGTACCGCTTCGCCGTCGTGCAGGCGGAGACCTACGGCCGCATGGTCGGGCGCGCGGCGCGCGACTTCGACGTCTCGCCGCTCGCCCGCTGGGCCTCGCACCTGGCGCGCTGGCAGCTGCAGGCCGAGCGGCCGGCACACGTGCGCCGCGTCGTCGGCTCGACCCTCGACCGCGCGGCGCGCGGCCTCGGCCTCGAGGAGGCGGCCGCATGAGGACGCTGCTGGTCGACAACCACGACTCCTACACCTACAACGTCTTCCACCTGCTGGCGGGCGTCTCCGGCGAGCAGCCGATCGTGGTCGACAACGACGCGGTCTCCTGGCGGGCGCTCTCGCGCTGGGACTTCGACGCGATCGTCCTCTCCCCCGGCCCCGGCAGCCCGCGCCGCTGGCACGACTTCTGCGTCTGCAACGACATCCTCCGCTACAGCGAGATCCCGGTGCTGGGGATCTGCCTCGGCCACCAGGGGCTCGGCCACCTGCTCGCGGGCAGGGTCGACAGCGCGCCGGAAGCGATGCACGGCCGGCTCAGCCGCATCCACCACGAGGGCGACGGCCTCTTCGCGGGGATCCCGCAGGACTTCCCGGTCGTCCGCTACCACTCGCTGGCGATCAGCGACCTCGGCCCGGACGGCCACGTCACCGCCTGGGCCGACGACGGCGTGGTGATGGGGATCGAACACCGGCGGCGGCCGATGTGGGGCGTGCAGTTCCACCCCGAGTCGGTGGCGACCGAGCACGGCGCCCGCCTGGTCGAGAACTTCTACGAGCTCGCCCGCCAGCGCCGCTCGCCGCGCTGGCGCGGCGCCAAGCGCCCCCCGGCAGCCGCCGCCGAAGCCCCCGACAACGGCGCGCGGTCGCCATTTCCGCCGGTTGGCGGGGGAAATGGCGACCGCGATGGTCGGGGGCGGGGCCGTGGCGGCGAGTGGGAGCTGCGCTTGCGGACGCTGCCGCTGGAGCCCGACACCGAGCCGCTGTTCGAACGGCTCTTCGGCGCCGCCGAGCACGCCTTCTGGCTCGACAGCGCGGACGCGCCGACGCGGCTCGCGCAGCGCTCCTTCATGGGCACGAGCGCCGGCGCGACGCGCTGCGTGCTCACCTACGACGTCGAGTCCGGGACGGCGACCCGCAGCGGCGCCGGCCCGACGCGGACGCTGCGTGGATCGATCTTCGACTTGCTCGACCGGGAGCTCGCGGGGCGCCTGGTCGAGCCACCACCCGCCGACCTGCCGCCCGGACTGATGGGCGGCTTCGTCGGCTATCTCGGCTACGAGCTGAAGGCGGACTGCGGCTCGCCGAACGCGCACCGGTCGGACACGCCCGATGCCGTGATGATGCTCGCCAACCGCCTCGTCGCCGTCGACCACGTGCGAAGACGGACGCACCTGGTCGCGCTCTGCCACGGCGACGAGGCGGAAGCCGAGACCTGGCTCGACGTGGCCGAGGCGGCGGTGCGGGAGATCGTCACCGCGCCGCCCGCCCCGGCGACGCCGCGGGCGCTGGCCGAGGGCCCGGACGCGACCCACGTCGGCTTCGACTGCGGCCGTGGCCGCGCGCGCTACCTCGCCGACATCGAGCGCAGCCAGGCCGAGCTGGCGGCCGGCGAGTCCTACGAGGTCTGCCTCACCGACCAGATCTCCACCGACGCCGAACCGGACCCCTTCGACCTCTACCGGCTGCTGCGCCGCCGCAACCCGGCCCCGTTCTCCGCCTACCTGAAGCTGGGCGAGACGGCCGTGGTCAGCTCCTCGCCGGAGCGCTTCCTCTCGGTCGACCGCGAGCGACGGGTCGAGGCGCGGCCGATCAAGGGGACGAGCCCGCGCTCCGAGGACCTCGCCGAGGACGAGGCGCTGCGCGCCGAGCTGACCGACGACGAGAAGACCTACGCCGAGCACCTGATGATCGTCGACCTGCTGCGCAACGACCTCGGCCGCGTCTGCGAGGTCGGCAGCGTCGGCGTGCCGGAGCTGATGGTCGTCGAGGACTACGCGACCGTGCACCAGCTGATCTCGACCGTGACCGGCACGCTCGCCGCCGGCCGCACGGCGCCCGAATGCGCCCGCGCCTGCTTCCCCGGCGGCTCGATGACCGGGGCGCCGAAGGAGCGCACGATGGAGATCATCGACGAGCTCGAGGACGAGGCGCGCGGCGTCTACTCGGGGGCGATCGGGTGGTTCGGGCTCGACGGCGCGATGGACCTCAGCATCGTCATCCGCACGATCGTGATGCGGCCCGGGCGGACGACGATCGGCGCCGGCGGGGCGATCGTGATGCAGTCCGACCCCGGGGACGAGTTCGACGAGATCCTGCTCAAGGCGCGGGCGCCGATGGCGGCGATCGCCGAGGCGGTGACCGGCTCGCGCTCTCCCGACGCCTGGTCGGTCGAGCTGGAGCCGGGACGCCGGCGGGAGGTCGCGGCGCTATGAGCGCGGAGCGGCCAAGCGTGCATCTCTGGTTCTCCGCGCCGGCAGCGAAGCGGGAATCTTGGTCATGAAGGTGAGGGCGGCGACGGCCGACGACGCGCCGGCCGTGGCGAAGGCGGTCGAAGAGCTGCTGATCGAGCTCGGCGGCGAGCGCCCCTCGGCGACGGCGCTGGAGGAGGCCGTGCGGACGCTGGCGACGGACCCCGCGGCGGGCGCGCTGCTGGTCGCCGAGGAGGACGGCGCGGTGGTCGGCGTGCTCGCGGCGAGCTGGCAGTACGCGATCCACGTGCCCGGCCGCTACGGGACGATCCAGGACCTCTGGGTGCACCCGGAGTGGCGCAGCCGCTCGCTCGGGCGCGAGCTGATCATGGCGCTGGTGCGCGAGGCGGGCGATGCGGGCGTGCCGCGGCTGGAGGTCGGCCTGCCGCAGGAGAGCTTCGCCAACCTCGGCGCGACGGAACGCTTCTACCGCGAGAACGACTTCCAGCCGCTCGGCCCGCGCATGCGGAGGCTGCTCTCATGACCGCGTGGTTCCAAAGGCACGTATTTCGTGGAAAAGGAACCTCGCGATGAATGGGGGCGAGCTGCTGATGGTCGAGCAGCGCGGCGCGCAGCGCGAGGGGCCGGGATGGATCCTCGAAGGCGGGCGGCGGCTGCGCGGGATGGACGACCGGCGGCGGATCGCCGAGCTGCGCAACGGCCTCGTCTGCCAAGCGGGAGTGCGGGCGGTCGCCGCCGACGCGGCGACGGAGGAGGTCGAGCGGGCGCTCGCCGAGCTGCACGAGGAGGAGTACCTGCGGGCGCTGCGCGAGCTGCGCGGGGCCGAGCCGGTGACGATGCCCGAGCTGGCGCCGCCGGGGCTGCCGCCCGACGTGCCGGTCAGCGCCGCCCTGGTCGCCGCCGCGATCGAGGGCGTGCGCACGGCGATCGCCGCGGCGTCGCGCCTCGCCGGAGGCGCGCGCTTCGCCTACGCGCTCTGCCGCCCGCCCGGCCACCACGCCGGCCCCAACTGGTTCGCCGGCTACTGCTACCTCAACTCGGCCGCGGCGGCGGCGCTGACCCTGCGCGAGCGCGGCCTCGGCCCGGTCGGCATCCTCGACCTCGACCTGCACTACCCCAACGGCACGGCGGCGATCGTCGCGCGGCTCGACGACGTGCGATTGCAGTCGCTGCACGCCTGGCCGGTGACCAACGTCGCCGCGCGCACGGTGACGCCGAGCAGCGAGCGCGAACGAGTGGTCGAGTTCAGCGGCAGCCCCGGCGCCGACACCTACCTCGACGCGGTCGGGCGGGCGGTCGAGACACTGGCGGCGGACTGCGGCTCGCTGGTCGTCTCGCTCGGCTACGACACGATCGCCGGCGACCCGCACGGCAGCTGGGGATTCTCGCCGGCGATCTTCGCCCAGGTCGGGCGCCTGCTCGCCGCCGCCGGCCGGCCGCTCTGCGTCGTCCAGGAGGGCGGCTACGCCCTGCACGCGCTCGCCGCCTGCAGCTACGCCTTCGCCGCCGGTCTGCTCGACGAGGCGGTGGTCGGGCCTGCGAGCGCGGTTGCGACCGAGCGTCCATATCCGATTCCCCGTGAGGGAGCGACGCGGGAGGCTTTGCGATGAGCCAGAACGGGCTCGAGCCGCACCGCCGCCGCCTCGACGGGCTCGACGACGAGATCGCCCGCCTGCTCGGCGAGCGCTTCGAGGTCTGCCGCGAGATCGCCCGCTACAAGCTCGCCCACGGGATCCCGATGATGCAGCCGCAGCGGGTCGACGCGGTCCGCGAGCGCTACCTTGCGCGCGGCGCCGAGGCGAAGCTGCCGGCCGAGTTCACCGGCGAGCTGTTCGAGCTGCTGATCGCCGCGACCTGCCGGGAGGAGGACGAGCTGATGGCGTCGCCGGGGGGCGGGGAGCGATGACGCTGCCGCCCGGGCCGCGGATGCCGCGGGCGCTGCAGGCGCTCGGCTGGGCCACCCGCCCCTACCCGTTGATGAAGCGCTGCCAGGAGCGCTACGGCGACGTCTTCACGCTGCGCATCCTGCACAGCGGCACGTGGGTCTTCCTCTGCGACCCGGCCGACGTGAAAAGGGTCTTCACCGCGCCGGCCGGCTCGCTCGGAGTGGCGCTCGCCAACCCGCTGCTCACGCCGGTGCTCGGGCCGCGCTCGGTGATGCTGCTGGAGGAACCGGAGCACATGACCCGCCGGCGCATGATGCTGCCGCCGTTCCACGGCAGGCGGATGGAGGCCGACGCGGAGACGATGGCCGCGGCGGCGCGCGAGATCGTGCGCTCCTGGCCGGTCGGCGAGCCGTTCGAGCTGTGGCCGCAGATGCAGGCGATCACCCAGGAGGTGATCATGCGCTCGGTCTTCGGCGCCGACGAAGCGCAGCGGCTGGGCGAGCTGCGGACGCTGCTGCACCGGCTGACCGCGGCGCTCAACGACCCGGGGCGGCTGCGCACGGCGGCGGCGCTCGGGCCGCGCTGGCTGGCCCGCGACGGCGGCTTCCGGGCGGCGATGGCGCCGGTCGAGGCGGCGCTGCTGGAGGAGGTCGACCGGCGCCGCCGGGCGGGCGAGGACGGCCGCAGGGACATCGTCTCGATCCTGATCGACGCCCGCCACGAGGACGGCTCGCCGCTCGACGAGCGCGAGCTGCGCGACGAACTGATGACGCTGCTGACCGACGGCCCGACCTCCTCCTCGCTGGCCTGGGTGTTCGAGCGGCTGCTGCGCCACCCGGAGAAGCTGCGCCGCCTGCAGGAGGAGGTCCGCGCGGGCGAGGACCAGGCCTACCTGGACGCCGTGGTCAAGGAGACGCTGCGCCTCTGCCCGCCGGTGCCGGTGGTCGTGCGCAGGCTGCTCGAGCCGCTGGAGCTGGGCGGCCACGCGCTGCCGGCCGGGACCGTCGTCGCGCCCTGCGTCTACCTGATCCACCGCAACGAGGAGATCTACCCGAACCCGCGCCACTTCCTGCCCGAGCGCTTCCTCGAGCGGCCGCCCGGGACCTACACCTGGATCCCCTTCGGCGGCGGCACGCGGCGCTGCCTCGCCGCCAGCTACGCGGAGCTGGAGATGAAGCGGGTGCTGCGCACGGTGCTCGGCGAGGTCGAGCTGCGACCGGCCGATGAGGACTCCGAGCACGCGCGCCGCAGCGCGATCTCCTTCAGCCCCGACAGGCGCGCCCGCGTGATCGCCGAACCGCGCGCCCCCGTCCCCGTCCCGGTCCCCGAGGAGGACGAGCCATGGCGGCCGAGTCCGATCTACTCGTAGTCGGGGCGGGCGCCAAGGCCGCCGGGCTGGCGGCGAAGGTGCACTCCCTGAACACGCTCGGGCTCGGCCCGATCGCGCTGACGACGGTCGAGGCGACCGAGGTCGCGGCCTCCTGGAAGGGGCTCAACGGGATGACCTCGGGCGAGGAGCCGCTGGCGGTGACGCCGATCAAGGACATCGGCTTCCCCTACCAGAGCTGGCGCGAGTTCGGCGAGGCGGGCGAGGCGATCGACGACGCGGTGATGCAGTTCACCTGGCAGCGTTTCATGGTCGCGCGGCGCCGCTACGCGCGCTGGATCGACGCCGGCGCGCCCTCGGTGCGCCACCGCGACTACGGCGAGTACCTGGCCTGGGTGCTGGAGCGCGCCGGAGAGGGGGTCGCGCACGTCGCCGGACGGGTCGCCCGGGTCGAGCTGGCGGACGGCGAGCGCTGGGCGGTCGAGATCGAGGGGCCCGGCGGGCGCTCGCGGCACACGGCGGGCGCGCTGGTGCTCACCGGGCCGGGCGTGCACCGCGAGTTCCCGCACGAGCCGGAGATCGCCAACCGCGTCTTCCACTGCGACAGCCGGCGCGAGGAGTTCGCCGAGCTGCCCGAGGAGAGCGCCTGCGACGTGGCGATCGTCGGCGGCGGCGAGAGCGCGCTCTCCTGCATGATGTTCCTGCGCGGCTTCCGCCCCCAGTCGCGCTTCACGATCTACACGCCGATGGTGCCGATCAGCCGCGGCGAGAGCTTCCTCGAGAACCGCGTCTTCTCCAACCCCGACGAGATCGAGTGGGAGGCGCTCGACCGGACCACGCGGCGCGACTTCGTCAAGCACTCCGACCGCGGCGTCTTCGACCCGCCGAGCCTGGCGAAGGTCGCCTACGACGACCGCTGCCGCTTCGAGATCGGCCGGGTGAGCGAGGTCTTCGCGGCGCGCGGCGGCGCCGGCGTGCGCCTGCGCCACCACTCGCCGCACGGCGAGGCGGCCCCCGAGCACGACTTCGTCGTCAACTGCACCGGCTTCGACCTGCTGGCGCAGCTGCGCGGGCTGTTCCCGGCGGAGACGCGGGCGGAGATCGAGCGGCGGGTGGGGCCGCTCTGGGACGCCCCGGCCGGCAGCGAGACGCCGATCGGCCGCCACCTGGAGCTGCGCGGGATGGCGCCGCGCCTGCACATCCCCGGACTCGCCGGGCTCAGCCAGGGGCCGGGCTTCGCCAACCTCGGCGCGCTCGGTCTGCTGGCCAACCGGGTGCTCGAGCCGCTGCTGACCGAACGCGGCCAGACCGAGCGCTTCGTTCGGGCTTCGGCAACTACTTGACAAGTTTTTGTCCATCTCATAGGGTCGAGGCAATGGGAGACGGGCGAACGGCGGGCAGGGGCACGTACGCGGCGGTCGCCGTCATGGCGATCGCCGCGCTGCTCGCCGCGCTGCTGGCGGCCGGCTGCGGCGGCGGCGGCTCCTCCGCGGAAGTCAGCTTCACCGGCACCGCCTATCCCAACGGCGACGCGGCCAACACCCGCGACGCGAAGGGTCAGGTCAAGGCGGCGAACGTCGCCGACCTGCAGCAGGCCTGGACGCTGCCGCTGACCGCGCAGAGCAGCTTCGGCGCCTACGCCTCCACGCCGGCGGTCAGCAAGGGGGTCCTCTACTCGCAGGACCTGGAGTCCAACGTGCAGGCGATCGACCTCCAGAGCGGCGACGTGCTGTGGACGAAGAACTACGAATTCGCCGACCAGGGCCCGAACGGCGTCGTCGCCGCGGGCGGCCGCGTATTCGGCGGCACCGCGACCTCCGCCTTCGCGCTCGACCAGGAAACCGGCAAGCAGCTCTGGTCGGTGCAGCTGACGCGCAACGAACAGGAAGGCATCGACATGGCGCCCGGCTACGCGAACGGGATGGTCTTCGTCTCGACCGTCCCCTGGAACGCCGCCTCCTACTACGAAGGCGGCGGCGTCGGCACGCTGTGGGCGCTCGACGCGAAGACCGGCAAGAAGCTGTGGCACTTCGACACCGTGCCGAAAAGCCTCTGGGGCAAGCCCAAGGTCAACGCCGGCGGCGGCGTCTGGTACACGCCGGCCTTCGACGGCAGGGGGTCGATGTACTTCGGCGTCGGCAACCCGGCGCCGTTCCCCGGCGCGCCCGGCGAACCCTGGGGCGCGAGCCGACCCGGCCCCGACCTCTACACCGACTCGATCGTCAAGATGGACGCGAAGACCGGGAAGATGGACTGGCACTTCCAGCTGACCCCGCACGACCTCTACGACTGGGACCTGCAGGGGCCGCCGATCCTGATGACGGTGGGCGGCCGGGAACTGGTCGTCGCCGCCGGCAAGTCGGGCTTCGTGGTCGCGCTCGACGCGAAGAGCGGCAAGCCGGTCTGGAAGCGCGCGGTCGGCAAGCACAACGGCCACGACGAAGACGGGGCGCTGGCGATGCGCGGTGAAACCTCGAAGCTGAAGCCGCCCTTCGAAGTCTATCCCGGCACCCTGGGAGGCGTGATCGCGCCGATGTCGACCGACGGCTCGCGCGTCTTCGTCCCCGTGGTCAACCACCCGGTCTCGGTCGACGCCGCGGGCGAGAAAATCGAAGAAACGAGCCCCGAAAACGCGGGCGAGATCGTGGCGCTGGACGTGAAGGACGGCTCGGTCGCCTGGAAGCACGAATTCCCCACTGCGCCCGCCTTCGGCGCGACGACGGTGAGCAACGACGTCGTCTTCGCCACCACCTTCGACGGCAAGGTGTGGGCGTACGACACGCAGAGCGGCAAACAGCTCTGGCAGGAACAGCTCCCCGCCGGCAGCAACGCCGGCGTGACGATCTCCGGCGAAACCGTGGTCGCCCCGGCCGGCCTCGCCTCCGCCGAAGGGCAGACGCCGGAAATCGTCGCCTACCGCCTCGGCGGCTGACCCCCCGCCCCGCCGGACGCCGTAGAGCTTTTCACCGCATAGCGGTGATCGCGGCTGAGCGGCGCGGCTGAGCGGCGCGGAGGCCGTGGCGCTGATGGCCGCGCTGGTCGTCGCCGCCGCCTGAGGCGACGAAACGCAAACCCGACATCTTGGGTCGGTACGGTCCGATGGGTTCCGTGCTGATCGGCCGCTATGTTCTGCGGGTGGGCGACCCGGCGGGCGCCGCGGTCGAGGCCGCCGGGGACGGCGTCGAGGGCGACGCCGCCGCGCTGGCGAGCGCGCTGGAGGCGCCGGCCGAGGAGGGCGCCCGGACGGTCGGCGAAGTCGCCGCGGGCGCGGTCGACGACGCGTCCGCCGTCACCGCGAAGACCGAACGCGCGATCGCCCTCGGCGAAGGGGTCGCCGAGGGAAGGGTCCTCGACCCCGACCAGCTGAGCCTCGAGGCCGACTCGCTGCTGGGCCTGCTCGAACGGCTCGACCGCGAGGGCCGCTGGGAGGAGCAGCTGCGCCTCGCGCGCGCCCTCTCGAACCTGCTGTCGCTGCTCAAACGCTGGGCGGCGCTGCTGCGCACCCTGCGCGCCGCGCTGCGCGCCGGCGAGCGGCTCGGCGACCTCGACGGCATCGCCTGGGCCAAGCACGAGATGGGCACGCTGCGGGTCGCGGCGGAAGACGTGAAGGGGGCGGAGCGCGATCTGCGCGAAGCGGCGGAGATCCGTGAGCGGATCGGCGACCGGCGCGGCCTCGGCGTCACCAACCGCAACCTCGGGACGCTCTGCGACCAGCTGCGCCGGCTGCTGCGCGAAGACAGGCTGCGGCAGGGCGGGCGGCGCTTCCCGCGGAGGCTGGTCGCGGTCGCGGCGGCGGCGCTGGTGCTCGGCGGCGGCGCCGGCGTCGCGGCGGGCTCGGGTCTCGGCGGGGGCTCCGGCGGTCCCGCCGCCCCGCCGGGAAGCACGACGGCGCGGAGTCAGGGCACCGGCACGGGCGGGACGACGAACGGAATCGGCAATCCGACGACGCGCACGGGCGGAGAGACGAACAGGAACACGAACGGGACGACGGGCGGGAGCACGAGTGGGACGGGAGAAGGGACGGGTGGAACCACCGGCGAGACGACCGGACCGACCACCGGCGAGCTCGTTCAGCGGTCGCTGGAAGTCACGGCGGTCGGGCGGGGCAGCGTGAGCGTCGGCGAAATCCGCTTCGGATGCAAGACCGAATGCACCAGGTCGTTCGAGTTCGAGGACGGAAGCGAAGTGAGCGTGAGCGCCGAAGCGGGCGAACGGTCGGTGCTCGTCGGCTTCACGGGCGCCTGCTCGGGCGCCGAAGAATGCGTGGTCACCATGGACGGTGACCGGCAGCTCACGGTGAGGTTCGCGTCCGAAAAAGAACTGAGGCGGGAGCTGGCGAAGCCACCGGTGGCGGGTCGGCAAGGGGAAGCCGGGGAAGCGACGACCGGCCAGAGCCCGCCGTAGAGGCTTTCACCGCACAGCGGTCGAAACCTCTACGGCGCCCGGGCGGGCGGGGTCGGAGCGGGCCTATAGCCTGCCGCGCAGATGAGCTGGGGAGCGCTGCTGCGCAGCAGGAAGGTCTGGATCTGGGCGGCCGTCTGGCTGGCGACGCGGTTCCTGATCGTCGCCCACGTCGGCTTCTGGAACGACGCGATCGGGCCGCAGTGGGAAGACGTCGGGATCTTCAACGCCTGGTCCGACGAACTGGGCCGCGGCGTGCTGCCGGTGGGCGAAGCCTGGCAGTACCCGCCGGGGGCGGGCCTGCTGCTGGTGCTGCCACGGGTCGGCTGGGCCGCCTTCGGCTACGACTTCGTCGCGACGATGCTGATCCTCGACCTGGTCGGGCTCGTCCTGCTGGCGCGGCTCGGGCAGCGCGAGGGCAGCGACGCCGGCGTCTGGGTCTGGCTGCTGGCGATGCCGATGCTGCGGGCGCTGCCGGTGCTGCGCTTCGACCTGGCGCCGACCGTGCTGGCGATCGGGGCGCTGCTCGTGATCCACCGGCGGCCCGGCCTGTTCGGCGCGCTGGCGGGGGTCGGCGCGATGGTCAAGGCCTGGCCGATCGCGCTGCTCTACGGCGAGTGGGACCGCGGCCGGCTGCTGCGCGCCGCGGGCGGCGCGGCGGCAGCGATCGCCTTCGTCTTCGTCCTCTCTGCCTTCTCCTTCAGCGGCGACCAGCTCGGCTTCCTGAAGGAGGAGAGCGGGCGCGGGCTGCAGGTCGAATCGGTCGCCAGCCTGCCCTGGCACCTGCGCCAGTACGTCACCGGTCAGGAAATCGACGCCGGGATCCGCTACGGCGCCTGGGAGATCGAAGACCACGGCGCCGACGTCGTCGCCGGGGTGCTGAAGTGGCTCTCGCTGGCGGCGCTGATCGCCGCCGGCTTCTGGTGGCTGGCGCGCGGCCGGGCGATCCGGCGCGGGCGCGAGGCGCTCGCCCGCACGGCGGTCAGCCGCGACTTCGCCTTCACCGTCGTCCTGCTGCTCGTGGTGACCAGCCGCGTGCTCAGCCCCCAGTACATGATCTGGATGATCGGGCTCTCGGCCGTCGTCCTCACCGCCCGCGGCAGCAGCCTCAGGCGCCCCGCCTGGACCGTCGTCGCCGCGGCGGTCCTCACCACCGCGGCCTACGGTCCGATGGGCGCCTACGGCACGAACTACGATGTCTACGGCCCGGCCTTCCTGATGCTGATCCGCAACGTGGCGCTGATCGTCGCGGCGGTCGACGCGAGCTGGACGATGGTTCGGCTGGTGCGCGGCCGCCCCGCGAGCTTGGGCTCACCGTAGGCCACGTCGCGGGAAATGCGAGCCGACGGGTAGCCAGGCGCGGGAAAGCGGTCTATGGTCGTAATCCCACGACTCGAGGAGGCTGCGATGTACGTACGTGCCGTCAGGTTCACCGACGTATCCGCCGAGCGCATGCAAGGGATGCTTGCCCGCATCGAGGAGGCCGGCGGGCCGCCCCCAGGCGTCGCCGCCACCGGACTCAAGGTCCTCTTCGACAGCGACCAGCAATCGGCGCTGGTCCTCCAGTACTTCGACAGCGCCGAGGAGATGGAGGCCGGCGACCGGGTATTCAGCGCGATGGACCCCTCCGAAACGCCCGGCACGCGCGCCTCGGTGGACATGTGCGAGCTGCGGTTCGAGCAGACGCTCGATTGAGAGGCATCGAACCGGGCGACACCGCTACGGGGATTCGAACCCCGGCTTCCGGACTGAGAATTGGCTCTGGGAGGCCGTTTGCGGTCGATCTAGGTCTGCTCAGTCCAAGGAGTTCGATTCGGTTCGGCTGAGTTCGGTGGAGTCGGGGACAAAGTTCGGGACAAAGTCTCCGGGCACCGTCCGTCAGCGCCGTATCCTGAGAGAGATGGTCGCCCAGCTCGAAGATCGACTTGCCGGCGCCACGCTGTCTGAGGCGGAGCGCAACACCGTGCAGCGCTTTGTCGCGCTGATGGGCGATGCCCTCGGAGACGATCTTCGAGGGCTATGGCTCTACGGCTCCCGCGCACGCGGGGAAACCCCGCGTGCCGATTCCGACATCGATCTATTGGTTATCGCCGAGGGAGATCGTCAACGCCAGCGCCGACTCGCGATGGATCTCAGTGAAGCGGCGGCACTGGCGGAAGGCGAGAGCCCATTTGCCTACTCAGTCCACGTTCATGACGAGGAGTGGCTGCGGGGCCGTCGAGAGATCGAATCGTTCTTCATCGGCGAGGTGGACCGCGACAAGATCGTGCTTGCCGGGAGCGCCTGTCCGTGAGTCCTCGCTCCGAGGAGTTCATGGAGCAAGCTCGGGACCGCCTCGCGGACGCGCAGACCATCCTCAAGACGGCCCACCCGGCGGTGGTTGTCAGCGCCGCCTATTACGGAATGCTCTACGCCGCCCGAGCCGCCCTGTCGGAGCGCGGCGAGTTCGCGAAGACTCACAGCGGCACCTGGACGCTGTTCAGTCAGGTGTTCGTCGCGCCCGGCGACTTCGATCAAAGCCTCAGCGCGCTGGCTCGTCGCGCGAAAGACGCCCGTGAGCAGGGCGACTACGAGGCCGCGCCGCCGACTGCCGAGGAGGCCGCTGAATACGTCGACGGAGCCGCAGAGTTCATCGCCGCGATCGAACAACTGCTAACCGCCAGCGGCCCAGAAGGAGAAGACGCCTAGTACCGCTACGGGGATTCGAACCCCGGCTTCCGGACTGAGAATTGCCTCTGGGAAGCCGTTTGCGGGCGGTTTGCGCCTACTGCGCCCAAGGAGTTCAGCGTAGATTCGAGGAGTTCGGTGGAGTCGGGGACAAATTCGGGGACAAAGTTCCCGCTACCAGACCACCCGCTCGCCGATCGCTCCCTGGATGTCTTCGTCGGCGCTGACCAGCGGCAGATCGAGCGTCAGCGCAGTCGCCGCGATGATCCGGTCGAAGGGGTCGGGCACCTTCTCACGGGGAACCGCCGCCATCTTGTCGAGCACCCGCAGGTCGAGTGGCACCACGGTGAAGGCATCACCATCGACGATCGAACGAGCGTCGTCGAACGCTTGCTCCGCGAGGCGACCTGAGTCGACCAAGTAGCGCAGGTCGAGGAATGAGCCGATCGAGACGTGGAGCGTCTTGGCGATCAGCGCCTGGTCGATGGCGTCGGCGCCTCTCGGCGAGCGCTCGCGGAGGGTGCCCCGGAGCATCCACAGCAGAGCGTGGGTGTCGGCAACGACGCTGGCCACGGGCGGGTTCTACTCGGTCTTGCCGAGCAGCGCCTCGTGGCGGGCCGCCTTGATATCGGCGATCTCGATCGGCGGTAGCTCGTCGGCGAGCGCCCCGACCGGCCAGGGCTGACCCTGGCCGTTGCCGGCGGGCTTGGCCAAGACATCAACCGCGGCCCCGACCTCTAGCCCTGAGGCATCGGCTGCCGGCACGACGACCACGGTGGTCCCGTCGGGACGCTTCTCGATCACCTTGGCCATGAGCAAAGGGTACCGCGTGTCGCGACGTCCTCATCCAGCCAAGGTTGCCGCAGACAATGAAGCTCGATGTGCAAGGCTTGGGGCGATGGCCCACCACAAGCGCAAACGCCCGAAGCATCGACGCAACGGCTGCCTGCTGTGCAAGCCGCACAAGCTGACCGCCAATGCCAAGGCGAAGCGTCAACGGGATCGGAGCCGATGGAGCCGCCACGAGAAAGCCGCCTGGTAGCGACGGCGCGCTGAGACACCCGCCGCGTTAGGTTGCGGCCGATGGCGCTGCCCGCTGAGGTATTGGACCCCGCGATATCCCTCGTTGCGACCTACTGCGCGACGAAGGTGCCCGCCGAGCACGACGACAAGTTGAGAATCGAGTACAAGGTCCGCGGAAACACGATCACGATCTACGAGTGCCGCCCGCCCTGGCGAAAGGAGATTGGCCCAGACTGGACCAGGAGGCGGATCTGCACTTTCGAATGGGACCCGAGAACCCGTTGCTGGACGCTCTACGCGCGCGACCGAAACGACCGTCGGCTGGAATACCCGTTCATCGAACCCGTGCCCGACCTGGCGCCACTGCTCCGCGAGCTCGACAACGATCCCACCTGCATCTTCTGGGGTTAGGCGTCAAGCTGGACGCCTTCTGGGCTGGGATGGAGTACCGCTACGGGGATTCGAACCCCGGTTTCCGGACTGAGAATTGGCTCTAGCAGGCCATTTGCGGTCGATTTGTGCCTGAGAATTGTTAAGAGTTCGATGCAGTTCGATCTAGATCGGTGGAGTCGGGGACATAGTTGGGGACACGGGCTTTTGGCGGCGTCGATTCCACTTCAACCCTGAAGCAGCTATTCGGCCCGACGTGGAGTAGCTTCGTTCCCGAGTCCGGACACCTTGTGCTCGAAGTGATCCGGCCGTCGTGAATCTGCCTCCCTCGCCAGCGGGCAGGTCTTGAACTCCATCTACCGCGCGGTCTAGATTCTCGCCGTGGGACAGAATCTCAGCACATGGCAGGACGTGGCTTTGATCGTGGGGCCAATCGCCGCCGCGATTGCCGCGTTGGCGTCTTGGGCATCCGTCTTGCAGGCGCGTCGATTCGCACGCGAGGCCGGTAGCCCGCATCTGCAAATCCAGAAGGTAGTCGATTCGAACTCCAACACAATCGGCGCCGTAATCTCCAACGCTGGAGGGGGTGCCGCGCGTGGCGTCGGCGTCTACCTGACCCATCCCCCGTTTTACGTCCACGGAGCAGTCGGTCATGGCTTTCTCTTCCCAGGCGAAACCAGGGAGGTCTGGACCCAAATTCCCGCGACAGAGGCCGAGACCGATGTTCTCGCGTTTTGTCGTGACAAGGACAGCATCCCTCACTATTGGAACGCCAAAGAGGAACACCGCTCATTCACGGACTGGCGCGGGCGTCCGAGATATCGGCGAGATATCCCAGCCGTCTTTCGCGAGTTTCACCCTGGCATCAGCCTTGACTCGCTCATGCGGGCTCAGATGACTGTCACCAATAGCGCAAAATAGCCCGACTCGGCAAGAATGGCTCAGTCTCGGGTCCGAGTTACTTTTGGCTGAGACCTTACAATCTCGCCCGTTGCCAGTCGTATCCACGCGGTGATCGGTCCATAGATGTCGATTCCAGCCTCTTTTAGTTCATCGGCTAGAAAATAGGTTGATCCAGAATCGTGGGACGCGACCGCGCCCGGGAGGGTCGCGCCTGGGAACTCACGAACCTGATGGACCTGCCTCCCCGAACGATCCTGCAACTCAACACCAGCGCCCGTGACTCGAACAGTGTGATCGCTCCGGTTGACTACGGTGATCGAAACGGCGTCGATCATGTCGCCGTCCGTCATGCCGAGTAGAGCAGCGGACACCGTGACCTCGACCCGATTCTTTCGCGCGAGTCTCCATGAATAGACCTGCCAGCCCAGAGAGCCAGTTGAGACAACTGCTGCGTAGCCAGCGACTATCCACCCTGCTGCGTCCATCCACGGGTTCTACCACTGGATCAACGAATGGTGCCCTGCGCCTCAACATTCGTCAGACCTGCTCGCCAGGCACCGAACTCGCAGGGGCACCTTCACAGGCGGCCACGCACGACGATAGCCGTGCCACAATTTGGCCGTCGGGTGCCCTGCAACACGGCCTCGCAGTGGACCCAGGCGCCGACCGCGAGCACAATGTTGCTAGATCTCATCGGACTCCTCCGGCTCTCCGTCCTGTCGTTCTCGCTCCTCCATCTCATCGAAGATACGGTTTGACTCGCTGCGCGCTTCCTCAGGGTTCATTGCGATTATCCCGCTGCCGACGCTCGCTGACCACTTGTTCAAAGTCCTGTTCAGCTCGGCGAGTTGCTTGTGGACATCGTGGATGGTGTGGCGCGTGACAGTTGACAGATACCGGTAAAGCTCAAGGTCGAGAACGAACTTTTCCTCATAGTCGCGGCCACCGTCTTCGTCGGTGTAGGTGACGGTCGCCGTATGCGCTGACGGCAAGGCTTTGTCTCTGCGACGATTGAAGAGGTCGTAGAGCGTACGGACTCGCTTTCCCGGCACGAGCGTCGGAATCCCCTCATTAAGCATCTTCATGTCCTTGAACCTGATTTTCGTCGTGGTCTTGAGCGGCGGGTCTATAGCGATCCGGACGTTCCGCGCGAGGGAAGTGCCGAGGTTCGCGATCTCTAGATAGATCAGATTGCCTGCTTCCACTTCGAAGTCGATCACTACGAAAGGCCGGTTCTGCTGCAAACGGAGATTCCGCGCTTCCCAGACCTGCCAACCAGCGACGGCAGCCGCAATCAAAAGCACAAGAAGTTGGGCGCCGACAAGGTACACCTGCCATTCGTCCGTCCAGTTGACCATCCTCATACGCCTTTACTCGTTAGTAAGTTGTTCCCGGAAATTATGACACCATCACCCTCCGACAACATAGCTCTCACGTCGCCGTCCTGAGAAATAACGAACCCGACGCTTCCAGGAATCGCATGGCAGTAGCGCATCATCGACCTGTGTCGAGTTCCGTAGTGCGCATAGTCAATTTCCTGCTGGTCCGCACACTCGGAATCAAGGGCACGAACAACCGTGTTGGGTGCAGCGTCAGCAGTGATCTCAACACCAAACCCGCATACCTCCAGGCGAGGTGTCATAAGTACCAGCCCGTCAACCCTGGTGAGCAGCGACGTAAACCAAACTCCGCCATCAATCTCACTTTCAATGTCCTTGAGTTCGTTCCCATAGACCGTCTCATCTAAATAGAGGCTGATCGGAAGTTCATCGAGATCACTGTTGAGAAATTCCTCGAAAATCTGATCCGATGCATAAGTGCGCTTTATGGTCGCAATTCCAGAGGTGGTTAGCGCGGTACGAAGCCGACCATATTTGAGCCGATACTTCACATTGAGGTACGCCCCAGAGACATCTGGGGTTAGAAGGATCGCCCCGCCATGTCGATGATTTCGGACGCGCAGAAGCAAACGACACAAGAGAGATATCCAATCCCCAGCCAATGAGTTGTCCCAATGGCCACGGTATTCGTACATCTCGGCAGGCATCCCTTGAAGGACCTCTGCGATATGAGCCTGAATGGCCGGGGCCAAGGCATCTCGTAGAGAACCGCTCCCCAGGGCATCCACCGGAAGACCGAGCAGCTCGCTTACTCGCAGCTCCGCGATCCTGTCGTAGCCAGTCCAAGCAGAAAGGTGCCCCGGCCCTTCGATGCTCATATGAAAAAGGCCGGGCGTCGTTGGACCTGAATCGAAATCGAAATTCAAGAAGTCGTAATAGCGATTCGCCTGGTCAACCAATCCCCAGATAGACACGCCGCCATCCGGGCTAGTGTAAACGGCAAGCGATGAGGTACGCGGATCGGTCGCGACGGCAAGCTTGACCACGCTCTCCACCGAAAACGAAGTCTGCTCTCCAAACGGTATCGCCGTCCAGCGATCAGGGGTGATCCGCTCGGGTGGGTCGGGGTCAGGATTCTCGGGGTCCATGAATACACACTGTGCAACGATTGATCGTCCCTCCTCCGTTCGGAGGCTGACCGCGAAGAGAGTCTGAGCGAGGTCACGCAGAATCTCGACAGGCGGTGGCTCAAGCTCGCGATCAACGAGCTCGGCCCTAATCGAGTCAGCAAAGTCGGATGGGGATCGGTACACGAGATCGCCACACTACAACTCGGGCGGGGCATCCCTACGGGCGGCCAACGCACGGCGAAGCCGTGCCACAATTTGGCCGTCGGGTGCCCCGCAGCGCGGCCCCCTCACAAGCCGATTTCGCGCCCGATCCCTCGCCCCGCCTCGCGAGCGCGCGCAAGCTGGCGTTTCAGACCGAGTTCCCGCTGAATCCGTCGCAGGCTTCGCTCTGCGGCTTTCCGCGCGGATCGTTCCTGCGGTCGAGTCCCGAAGGCCCGGCTCTTGTCGGTCACGTCGTGCTCCTGGCGGTACCTCTCGATTTTCCTCACTCCGCGATCCCAGCTCTCGCGCTTGGCCGGGTCGGTTGGCCTCTCCCCCAGCTCCTTGACGATGTACGAAGGCGGCTCGATGCGGGCGGCGGCGATCTGCGGTGCTCGGCGGTCGGCAAGAACTTGCTCGACCGCGTCCAGTTCGGACCTCATCGCCGCTTGATCGGCCTGGGGGCGAGGAAGCTCCGCCATTTCGCGCTCGCGATTGGCAAGACCGTCGCTCACCCACTCATAGCTCCGGCGCAGCTCGGGAAGCTCCCTGCGCGCTGCCCTCCCACCGCCCTCGGCGGCGACGATCCGCGCCTCTGCCTTGGCGACGTTCTGGCGGGACTGCTCGACCCGGTTCACAGCTTCGCGTAGGCGGGCGATCTTGCCCTCCTCCTCCTGGCCGCGATAGACGAGGTCCGCCCTGCGCGCCACGAGCGCCGGGGTGGACAACTCCGACAGCTCGAAGTCCCGCGCCTCGTCGTGGGCGGCGGTCTGCGAGCCGTCGCGCTGCGTAGCCTCCGCGATGTGCTCAAGCCCCTCGCGCAGATGCGGCGAGCGCGGCGCGTACTCCTCCCGCTGCGCCTGAATCTCCGGCGTCGCATACAGGTAGGTCTCCTCCCGACTGCGTGAGGTCGCCACGTAGAACTCCTGCTTGTCCATCGAGGGGTCGGCCATCACGTAGGCGCGATCGACGGTGGTGCCCTGGGCGCAGTAGGTGGTGACGGCGTAGGCGTGTTCCAGCGCTGGCGCATCGCCGTACGGGTTGGTTCGCGAAAGGTAGGCGGCATCAACCTCGACCTGGCGGGGGCTGTCGATGCCGTTCAGGACGACCGTGCGGTCGGTCGGGTTCACCTCGGCGACAGTCCAACGCTCGCGGTTGAAGATGTCGAGCGTGCGGTCGTTGACGCGGGTGATGACCTGATCGCCAGCGGCGAAGGCGTTGCCGCCCACCTCGATCTCCTCGGGGCCAACCCTGCCCCGCTCGTGCATCGCGGCGCGCGCCAACTCGTTCAACTTCTGCACGTCGGCATTTCGCTTCGCGACCATCAAGGCGTCCTCGCCGCCGGCGAATGCCTCCTGCCAGTCGCGGACCATCGCCTCGCGCCGGGCCTCAGCGTTGGGAGCGACGATCACCCGCTCCTCCGAGCGGTAGAGGGAAAGCGCCTCGCGGCCTTCGCCTTCGCGAATGCGCTTCGCCGCGTCGCGGTCGGTCTCGTGGTTGTGCCGGATCACCTGATCGAGGTAGATCGGCTCGGTGCGCTGGGCGAGCGCCGCGAACAACCCGCCAGCCTCGATCTCGCCGAGCTGCTGGGGATCGCCGACCAAGACCAGCTTCGCCCCTGCGTCGTCAGCGTGTGCGATCAGGCGAGCGAGGGTCGCGGAGTCCACCATCCCAGCCTCATCGACCAGGAGAACCGAGCCGCCAGCCAGTCCCTCGGTGTCAGCGCGCGCCGCGTGGTCAAGCTCGCCGAGCAGGCTGGTGACGCTCGTGGCGGAAAGGCCCTCGGACCGCATGACGTTGGCCGCGCGCCAGGTGGGAGCCGCAGCACGCAGCTCGATCCCCGCCTGAGCCCAGCCTTCGGCTGCCGCCACGATGGCATAGGTCTTGCCGGTCCCTGCCTCGCCGATCACGACGGTCACTCCCTCGGTACTGGAAAGCAGGCGGCGCACCATCTCGCGCTGGTCGGCCTTGAGCGTGGGACGGGAGCGAATCACCCGAGCCGCGATCAACTCGCCCGCAGGACTGACGCCTCGCGCGCGCATTCGCTCAGCAGTGGTGAGGGCCTTGCGCTCAAGCTCCCAGATTCGCCTCGTCGTGAATCGCGGTTCCTTCGTTCCCTCGGAGATCGGCAGAACTGCATCGCTGGCGAGAAATGCGTCGGCGGTGCGCTCGACCGCCGCCACCTCGCCTCCGTGTTGAAGCAGGCCCGCGACGGCCTGGATCACGTCGCGGCGGTCGAAGTGCGACACCCCCTCGGTGACGGCGAGGTCGAGCTGCTCGACCGTCAAGACCGGACGGCCGGGACTGCGCGCGCCGGTCCATGCCGTCGAGAGATCAAGGCCAATCCCCTCGGCCTGCTTGCGCCATCGCCGCCGAAGGTCGGCCGTGCCAATGTCCTGCTCCTTCGATTCACGGGTTGCGAGGTTGGCGACCTGGCGACAACGAGCCGATGCGCTGGGACCGGCGGCCTCGACAATCTCAGCCCGGCGAGTGGAGAACGCCCGCAGATGGGCGTCGTCAAAGCCGCCGATCTCGGCGATGCCGTTGCGAACCTCCCGCCAGCGCGCGCCGAGGCTCTGGGTCAGCTCTTGGCGGAACTGAGCCTCGAAGACGTAGCCCGCCGTCTTGGCGTGTTCGTAGATCGCCGGGTGGTAGAGGCGAGTCCACTTGCCGTCCGGCCCCTGGGTGGCATTGGCGACGAGGGCGTGAACGTGAACCTGGGGATCGCCGTTGCGTGAGGATCGATGGCGGTAGCCAGCGGCAAGGAAGCCGTTGCCTCGGACGAACTCGGCGTCAGCTCCCCGCCGCGTCCAGCAAGCCTCCCCTTGGAGATACCCGAGGGCGGCATCGAGAGATCGGTCGAGGGCGGCAGTCACGGCGGCACTTGTCTCCGCGTTGCCCAAGGCCCAAAGCAGCGAGGCCGACTTGGGGACCGAGAAGGTGAGATCGAAGCCGGGCACCGCACCGCGCCCGCCGACGGCGCGCAGGCCCAACGGCTCGCCAGTCGCGGGGTTGCGGCCGGTGAGCATCGCCGTCAGCTGGTCGGCCTCGACCGCGCCGTCAAGGCCGAGGTCTTTGGCCGCGTCGCCGAGCCATTGACCCTCGGCCTCTCCCTCGCCGGAGTAGTAGTCCTCTGCGCCTTCCGCGACCTTGTCGAGGTAGTAGCGCTCCTGCCCTATGCCGAGCTTGCCAATCGAGAGCATCCACCCCGTCTGTCCGACGGGAGGCGGCCTTGCCCCGGCCAATTTCGAAATTGATAGTGCGTGAGGGGTGCTGCTGTTGGTGGTGGGAGGTCGTCCAGGGCTACCGAGGATCGTCGGGCTTCCGCTGAGCTGAGCGCTGGCCTTGCCGGACTCGGATGTGCCGACTCTGGCTGCTCGGATACATCTCTTGGGGGTTCTGGTTCGTGGCGTGGCCAATAGGGTTCGGTCGATGCCGAAGGACGCCAAGCAGAAAGCCCGCGCCAATGTGCGGAAGGCCCAGGCTGAGTTCGAGCGAGATCAAGAGCGCGCTCAACGAGAACGGGCGAAGGCGCGCGAGGCACGCCGAAGCCGATTCGCGCAAGCTCGGAAGGAAGGCCTGACCATGCGCGACATCGCTGAGGAGACCGGTCTCGGCTTCGGCCGCGTCGCCGAAATCCTCCGCGGCGACTAGTAGTGCTTTGGTAGGTCTGCGGTAGGACTTGCCCGAGTCGCGGCGAATTCCCTCGCGTCAGCGATCTCGACGCGAGGAGGCGAAGATGGTGGCGGTGGCGGAGCGCGGCAAGCCGGCGAGCAG
>Ga0210085_1000014_pt1 | contig 94850 bp, 88 predicted proteins | sample China_Galinas_PW_5_FD_184866 | JGI IMG/M metagenome (GOLD analysis project Ga0210085, IMG submission 184866) | Wetland microbial communities from San Francisco Bay, California, USA, that impact long-term carbon sequestration - China_Galinas_PWC_D1... | ecosystem: Environmental > Aquatic > Marine...
TCTCCAGCTCTGTGGCAGGTTTTTGCAAGACTTTGACCCGGCCGTTGATCCGAATACACCGACGTCCAGGCAGCCGGTACAAAGAATAAAAAATTTCGAAACGCTGACAAAAACATGTCAACGAAACCATGTTAAAACATGTGAAAAGACTTAAAAACTGTCTCATATTTAATATTGATACACATTTGTATTATGAAACAAGATCCTCTATTGATTATTTAGGGCAACCATTTCTTTCAAGTTGTTCAGCAATCTCAAACACGTCGTCTGCAGTAAAGTCATAAATCATTTTTTCATGGCTTTCGATAACTCGAATTATTCATTTATCTTGCAGTCTTTATCCCATTCAGGGCATGCAGTTTTTATATCCGTCTCATACTTGATCATACATTCGCCACAATCCATTTCAACATTTGCCACATCTCCGTATCTTTCTTTGATTTCTTCGGCAGACAGATGTGTAACAGCACTGCATCCGCACTGAGGGCAGGATGTTTCAATTTTATACCGTTTGGACGACATGTTTTACCTCCTATGATTGGGTTTATAAAAATGTTTGTATGATATATTACAGAAACAATTCATTTATTGATGCGTTGAAGGTTATGATGATATAGATAACGATCCAAGAAAAAAATTGAATAGCAAATTTATCTTGATTTAAATGCAATGCTCATGCCAAATATTGCACAAGGTTTGTTCACTATGATGGCACAGTTATTGTACGCCGTGTTTATTGAGTTGGTGAGTGTTTATTACCTCTTGCATGAAAATTAATAAGAATTCTTATCCGGAAGTCAACAAATCAATATCATTAGAGGATCCTATCATATATCCGAGTGAAGGTACGCTCTAAATTTGACATAGGAAAATTTATTCAACAAGGAGTAAGCTTATTATGAAGTACCGAAAAGAAAAAGATTCATTGGGAACCATAGAAGTTCCGGAAGATGTGTATTTTGGAGCAAGTACCCAGAGGGCGGTTAACAACTTTCCTGTCAGCAGTCTTCGATTTCACACGTCATTTATTCATTCCCTTGCCCTGATAAAACAATGCGCTGCAATGGTGAACCTTGAACTGGGTCTTCTTGACAAAAAGATATCAGAACCCATTGTCACGTCCGCTGCGGAAGTTATGCAGGGAAAATTGAAAGACCAGTTTGTGGTGGATGTATTTCAAACCGGATCAGGCACTTCAACGAACATGAACGTGAACGAAGTCATTGCATCAAGGGCAAACGAAATTATGACAGGGAAAAAAGGAGGCAAATTTCCGGTTCATCCCAACGATCATGTCAACCTCGGGCAGTCAAGCAATGACGTCATCCCATCCGCCATTCATATCTCTGCATTAACCCTTATTAAAACGAGCCTTATTCCTTCATTGGTGCGTCTCAAAAAAAGCCTTTCAGATAAAGCCGTTGAATTCAAAGATGTAAAAAAAATCGGAAGAACCCATCTACAGGATGCCGTGCCCATTTTTTTGGGTCAGGCGTTTTCAGGATATGAAAGACAAATAGCGCTTGCCATAAAAAGAATTGAGTCCGCCCAAGACCATCTCTCAGAACTTGCCCTGGGCGGAACCGCTGTTGGAAACGGCCTGAATACCCATCCTGATTTTGCAAAAAAAGTTATCCTTTTGATCTCGAAACATTCAAAATTAAGCTTTAGAGAAGCAGAAAACCATTTTGAAGCCCAGGGCGCACAGGACGCTGCGGTGGAAGCCAGCGGCGCCTTAAAAACCATGGCCGGCAGTCTGGTAAAAATTTGTAATGACATTCGATGGCTTGCATCCGGCCCCAGGTGCGGACTGGGTGAAATATCGATTCCTTCTCTTCAGCCCGGGTCTTCTATTATGCCTGGAAAGGTTAATCCGGTGATTCCCGAAGCCGTCATTCAGGTATGCGCTCAGGTCATGGGAAACGACACCACAATAACCATAAGCGGACAGGTGGGCAATTTTGAACTCAATGTGATGCTGCCGGTGATCGCCTATAACCTTCTGCAATCCATAGAGCTTCTTTCTGCCGGAACCAAGCTCTTAGCTGAAAAATGCATCCTTGGGGTTCGAGCCAATCGACAAACATGTGCCGCCAACATCGAAAAAAGCCTGGCCATGGCAACCTATCTGGTGCCCCATGTCGGATACGACAAAGCAGCCACCATTGCAAATAAGGCCCATGAAACAGGCAAAACCGTTATTGAAGTTATACGAGAGGAAAAGATTCTTACAGAGAAGGAATTAACAAAAATCTTTTTTTAAACAAACATTTTAAGACGAGTAAGGTTATGACAATTCCCGGAAATCTGAATACCACCGCCATGGCCGTCATGCCCCATAAAGATGCGGACAGGGCTCTAGAGTTCGCCCTATCCATGGATATTCCATTCTGGCCTCAGCTGCCGCACGTCAGTTACTATGAAGACATGTATGTTCAGGCCGCCGAACATTTCCCCGGTATTCTTCTGGATATGGAAAAACGAACCCTTCGTTTTTCCATGGATAAGTTTATCAATGAATTTGAAGAGACCATGGCCCATTTTGACGACCCTGAATACTTTGACATCAGCAAAGCATATTCGGTGGTTTATCATAAATTTCTCGAAATGAACCTTTCCGACCGACCTGCCATAAGAGGGCAATTGGAAGGACCCGTCAGTTTTGGCTTAAATATTCTTGACCAGGATGACAGACCGATTCTCTTTGAAGACACCATACGCCCCTTTATGCTCGAATTTATGGCAAAGCGCATCAATGTCCAGCTGCAACGGCTTCAAAAAATGAATCCGAATGCCTTTATGTTTGTTGATGAACCGGGACTGCAATTTTTATTCAGTGCACTTTCGGGTTATGACAATATAAAGGCCAAATACGATCTGGAGCACTTTTTTTCCATGGTGCATCGACCTCGCGGCATCCATTTGTGTGGAAATCCGGATTGGGATTTCCTTTTGAATCTCGATCTTGATATCCTTTCTCTGGATATATACCAAAATGGAGAGGTATTTTCATCGTATTCAAAATCGATAAAACAATTTCTTGACCGCGGCGGAGTCATCGTGTGGGGGATTGTACCCACAAATTTTGAGCCTTTTGAAACTGAAGACATCGGTTCGCTGGAAACAAGACTGTCGGCATTGTGGGATTTCTTGGATGATAAAGGCATCGATAAAGCGTTTTTAATATCGAGGAGTCTTTTATCTCCGGCAACCTGCTGTCTGGTCAACCCGGACGGAGAAAAAACCGTTGAAAATGCGTTTAAAGTTGTGCAGGAATTGTCACACCGACTGCGGGACAGGTATGGAATTTAGTACCTGAATCTTGCACAGACAATCTTGATAAAGTTGAAATGATAACGTATCAAGTAGTAAACCGAATTTAATTTTTCAGAAAGTCATTAAGAAGCCTTCCTATAATCGCCAAACACTCGGGATCCAGATAATGTTCCGCACGTCTTTCGAAAAGAACCTTGCACTGTGCCGGAAATTCTTCATCCATATCATCAAAAAGCAACAGTACAGGCACTTTCGGCAGCGGATAGAGTATCATGATAAGTTGATAATTAAGATCCAAACCCGGATCCTTTCCACCAAGCTTTTCACATGCTGCTGCCAAATCTTTTAGACGATTCGAATAATTTTGAACAATCGGTCGTTCCGTATGATTTATAAAGCTATGAACCAAAGGAGCGGTATTTTTAAAGTCTCTATAGGAGACCCATTCCTTGTCCAGAGAAGGTAGATCAGGACATAGAAGTAAGTATTTACAAAGAACAACGCTGATTCCCATAGGGGGCTGTTTACCAAACGGATCGGTTATCCCCCGGTTTGATATCCTGTAAGGTTGACCGAAAAAGGAAAGAACCATCTCATCTTTTTCAACACGCCCCCCTAATTTTTCGGCGATTGAATCGAGATCGATTTCGCCAATCTGATCCAGGTAATTTTGATACGTTTCTTTAAAAACAGACGGTTTTTCCATAACATATCGCCCCTATTTTTAGGATATCAATACGATAATCCATTATAACGTCATGCCGATTAATAGTACGATTTTATAAACATGTCAATTTTCAATAATTGTATAAAATATGGTTGCCGACAAATGTCTTTTTCAGATTTTCATTGACAAATTCCATCAAAAATGCATAAAAAATTAGTTAATATAAGTAGTTGTAAATTTTTAAATGGTGATTAAAAGGTGCGGAGCAGCCCATGGACTTCAACTGCAAAAGATGCGGAAGTTGCTGCAAAAAGATTGGCATTCCATGGTCTGAATTGGATCCTCGACTAGCTGCGGATTATCTGAACATAAACGTCGAGGATTTTATTGATTTATATGGTTTTGTCAGAAACGAATATTCAGGAGAAATCGAACATACCGAATATAACGCAGCACCTTGTCCCTTTTTGAAATACAATATGGAAAATGCGCTCTGTAGAATCTATCCTGTCAGGCCTTGGATTTGTAAAGGCTATCCAGGGCCGGGAACATCATGTATCCGTGGATAAAAGCGGTCCTGATTCATCCTTCCATTGATCGTCTTTTCATTTTTTTTGTATATTTGGCCGCTGCAAGACCCGCAACACAGCCCTCTCCTACCGCTTTGGCCATCTGCCACGGCGGGCCGCATATATCTCCTGCGGCATAAATGCCTTTGATATTGGTCTGCTGCTGTTTATCCGTGACAATATATTGAAACTTTTCAGCATCCAAGGCAACGCCCAAGGTCGCGGCCAATCCCACCGCTCCTTTGGCACCTGTTTCGATGAAGACGCCATCCACATCCAACTTCTGATTGTTGTCCATAATCAAACCGTTAACCGTATCATCACCAACGATCTCTGTAACCTTACGTCCGAGATGAATATCAACGTCCGATTCCTGAATCTGAAAGTTGAGACGTTCGGAAACCTGAAGTTCATCAGAAACGAGATGAACTTTGTCTGCGTAAAACAACAACGTTAATGCCCCTGAAACGGCGGCTGATTCATTGCCAACCACGGCCACCGTGCTGCCTTTGTAAAAATTTCCATCGCAGTCAACACAGTAACTGACGCCCTGTCCGAGATATTTTTTTTCGCCGGGAACGCCCAGACGATTCCGGGAAACCCCCATGGCCATAATAAGGGTTCGTGTCTTTAGGGTTTTGTCACTTTCCGTGATAACGATAAACCCGTCATCGTCCTTTGATGTTTTAATAACGTCTTCATGTAAAAAACGGACTCCGGAATCGAGTGCCTGCTTGACACCCTGTTTGAGAAGTTCTCCCCCTGAAATTCCCGTGATGCAGCAGTAATTTTCCACATGGGCCCTAAAAAGACTCGATTTGTGCTCGCGTCCCATGACCAAAACCGAAACTCTGGTCCGGGCAGCATGGATGGCCGCTTGAAGCCCGGCAGGTCCGGTACCCAAAATAATAATATCATAGATATCTTGATCCATCGTTTCCTCCCGGCATAGATAAAATAAAATCCGGCAACAGCCATTTTCTGTTCAAGGCTTACCGATTTTTTTTTATGCTTTTTTACTTGAAAAAGCAATTTCTATGCCAACTGACGGTTCGAAATAACACTTCAATAACGGACAACGCCGAACCGTTTCAAAATCGGTTCGGCGTTGTCCTCATCTCCCAATACATCTTTAACCATAAATTTATTAAGCCACTTCCTGATAGTCTGCATCAACCACATCATCATCCGATCCGGAAGCGGTGTTTTGCCAATTGTTTTCATCAGCATATCCATGCCGGGGATCTTGAGAGCCGGAATTTTTGCCATAAACAGACGCCGCCATCTTATGAGAAACCTGGGTCAACACTTCGGTCAACCGCTTGATCTCATCCGTATCTTCACCTTTTATCGTCTGTTTCAGGTTCTTAACCGCATCTTCAATCTCGGTTCGGGTTCCTTCATCAATTTTATCTGTCAATTCATCCAGCGATTTTTCAGTGGTATAAATGAGCGCATCGGCAGTATTTCGTGCATCCACAAGATCCTTTTTATGTCTATCGGATTCAGCATGAAGCTTTGCATCTTTCACCAGACGATCGATCTCTTCTTTGGTCAAACCGGAAGAAGCGGTAATCCTTATGGACTGCTGTTTTCCTGTGGCCATGTCTTTTGCTGAAACATCCACAATACCGTTGGCGTCGATATCAAAGGCAACTTCAATCTGCGGCATGCCTCTCGGCGCCGGAGGAATTCCCGTCAACTCGAAACGTCCCAATGTTTTGTTCCCGGAGGCCATCTCACGCTCGCCCTGGAGCACATGAATCGAAACCGCCGGTTGGTTGTCTTCGGCAGTTGAAAAAACCTGACTCTTTTTGGCCGGAATGGTGGTGTTTTTTTCGATGAGCTTTGTCATGACACCGCCCAGCGTTTCGATACCCAGGGACAGAGGTGTTACATCAAGGAGCAGAACATCTTTTACATCTCCTTTCAATACAGCTCCTTGAATCGCCGCACCCAGGGCAACCACTTCATCCGGATTTACGCCTTTGCCGGGGGCTTTACCAAATATTTTCTTGACGCGCTCCTGTACCGCCGGCATGCGGGTCATACCGCCGACAAGAATCACTTCATCAACATCTCCTATCGTTATACCCGCGTCGTCCATTGCCGTTTTACAGGGACCTTCAAGCTTATCCAACAAATCACTGACCAAAGCTTCAAGTTTGGCCCGGGTGATTCTAATGTTCAGGTGTTTCGGACCGCCGGCATCAGCCGTAATAAACGGCAAGTTTACATCCGTCTCCATGGAGGAAGACAATTCCATCTTGGCCTTTTCAGCCGCTTCTTTCAACCGCTGTAAGGCCATGGTGTCTTTTCTCAAATCAATTCCCTGGTCTTTTTTAAATTCATCGGCCAGATAATCGACCATCCTCAGATCAAAATCTTCACCCCCCAAGTGTGTATCTCCATGGGTGGCTTTGACTTCAAAAACACCCTCACCCACTTCGAGGATGGAAACATCAAACGTTCCACCGCCCAGATCGAAAACCACAATCGTACCTTCATTGTTTTTATCCAATCCGTAGGCAAGAGAGGCTGCCGTCGGTTCATTGATAATTCTCAATACATTGAGTCCCGCAATTTTTCCGGCATCCTTTGTCGCTTGTCTCTGGCTGTCATTGAAATAAGCCGGCACGGTTATCACGGCATCCGTCACCTTTTCACCCAGATATTCTTCAGCCGATTTTTTGATATTGGTCAGAATATAAGAAGAAATTTCTGCCGGACTGTAATGTTTTCCCCTTATATTGATCAGCACATCACCGTTGGCCGCTTTTTCAATCTTGTAAGGCAAAATATTTATGTCATCTTGCACTTCAACTGAATCATACTTGCGGCCGATAAGCCGTTTTATACCGAACACCGTATTTTCAGGATTGGTTATAGCCTGCCTTTTGGCAATCTGCCCCACCAGCCTTTCACCCCGGTCGGTAACAGCAACGATAGAAGGCGTTGTCCGGCCGCCTTCGGCATTGGTGATGACTTTGGGCTCTCCCGCCTCCATGATTGAGACACATGAATTGGTGGTGCCCAAATCGATTCCGATTATTTTACTCATTTTATTCACCTCAATATTTAAATTTGGGGCGGTTTGTGATGAACCGCCCCTTGGTTTTATTGTTCGTTTTTAACACTCAATATTAATGTACGGTTATTTTTTTTGGCTTTTGTTCCTCTGGTTTTGGAATATCGATCTTCAAAATACCGTCTTTGTAATCGGCATTTATTTTTTCAGGATCGACATCAGCAGGAAGCCTGAAGGCTCTTTGAAATTTTCCAAACGTCCTTTCCCTGCAATAATACTTTTCTTCTTTAACCTCGTTATCGAAAGATCGTTCACCTTTTAAGGTAAGAACCCCGTCTTTTACATCGATGACGATGTCTGTCTTGTTGATTCCGGGCAGTTCGGCTGTTATAACAATGTTCTCGTCATTGTCGTAAATATCGACTGTCGGATATCCGTTCCACATGGACAACCTGCCATCCTCCCGGGCAACGGGTCTAAAAACGTCATCAAAAAGATGATTCATCCGATGCCCAAAACCGAACACATCTCTCATTGGATTCCATCTTATAAGTTCCATAACCCTACCTCCTTGGTGTGAATTTATTTTTTCTTGCCCAAAAAATAAACATCATATCGGCCATGTCAATTTAATTTAATTACTTTTATAATTTTATTAGAAAAAGTAATGTTTTTGTGTTTTTAGATGGCTAAGCGGTCAGGATTAGAGGAAAGAATTTAGAAGCTTGCCGGAGTCGACGTCTTTTATTTTAATATTATAAATTTCATTTGGTTACACGACGATTGATTTTCATCGTTTGTGTACAATCTTAAAATAATAATTTTAAAAATATATTGAATTATTTTTCAAGATAATTAGAATAAAGTAATGAAATGCTCAACATATCTATCGGGAGGAAATATGAACCAGAATGACAAAAATGACCAGGCAAAAGGAATTTCATTACCTAAAACATTCACATCAGACTTAAGAGGAAGGCAATCCGTTCGTGCAACATTCAAGCTGTCCGAAGGATGCATCGAGGCCATCAGCATTGTCGCTGCCCATTTAGGGATCAAACAGAAATCTCTTTTCGATCATTTGGTTGAAGACGCCCGATTCTTAACATCCATTGCCCGTGAAATTCAGGACATAAAACTAACCAAACAAGGTCGCGTCCAAAAAACATTTGTCATTAGCAGACGATCTCTCTTATCTTTAGAAAACGTATCGAAAAATTTCAACGCCCCTCGGGATGCGCTGGTGGAACTTTCCGTTCAAAGACTCTTGCCGATTATCGCCAAAGAACGGGAAAAGCACGAAAAACGAAAAAAGATGCTCAATGAAATCGCCAAACATCTAGAAGAGGGTAAAAAACTATTAAGCAGCACCAGGGAGATGTTTGGTATAGAAGACACGATTTATCAAAAATTAGAACCCGTGATGACCGTCTATGAAAACGCATATCATCATATCGCATCCTTTATAGAAAAAGGTAAAATCATCGAAGAATTCCACCCCGAAGATCTTAAAAGAATACTGATTATCACAGAAGATTAATCTTTATCTTCAAAATAAAACTTTTAAAAAAAATTATTCATGGATGGGCACTAGTTAAGAAAAGCGGATAAGGCACCATGTTCGAATAAAATATTCAACCCGATAGCAATCAAAACAACACCACCGATGGTTTCTGCATAAACACTCAACCGCTTGGCAGCACCGATCCGTTCTCCAATCCGCATTCCAATGAGGGTAAATGTTCCTGCTACGACACCAATAATCAAAGCCGGCATCCAAATCGATATCTTCAGCAAAGATAGACTGAAGCCCACAGCAAGAGCGTCAATACTGGTTGCCACCGAAAGCATCACCAATGTCATTCCTTTGGTATAATCTTTTATCGGCTTTTCGGATTTACCATCCTGAAAAGCCTCTTTAATCATGTGGACACCTACGAATGTCAGCAGGCCGAAAGCGATCCAGTGATCATAATGCTCAATATGACTCCGTATGGACAATCCCGCACTCCAACCGATGATCGGCATGAGGGCTTGGAATAGTCCGAAATGCCAGGACAAACGGAACAGTTGTCGCGAACTGACATTTTTTAAACTTATGCCGGTCGATATAGAAACCGCAAAAGCATCCATGGCAAGCGCCACTGCAATAGCAAGAATTTTTAAAAATTCCACAATTATTCTTAATTACTATATAAAGTTAGATAAATGTTGAGCGATCGCTGTGCATTTTAAAAAAACAATCATTCAGCTAATATTATTTGAAAAGTTTTACCGTTACTTTTTTTCAATTTGTTGAAATGTATTCATAAATTTTCGATCAATATAATCTTTAATTTTAAAGGCGAGTCTTCCACCAAATGTCATCCACCTTTTATGCAAAACTCCCGTACCGTCCCCCATATTGAATACCAACAGGTAATCCGGACCAGGATCAAAGGATTGAAGCGCCCTTCCTTCTATTTGTGACATTAGGTTTTGATATAGAACCGGATTTTGCCGTACAGCATAGACACCCACTTTGTCGATCGGTTGGTTTTCAAAATAAATACAGTCACCTCCTCCAAAAATCTCGGGATATTCCATACATTGAAGGTATTGATTGACCAATAATCCGCCGTCCGGTCCCATACGCAAATCCGATGCTTTGATTATCGCTGACGGCTTAACACCGACCGCCAGAAAAATAACGTCGGTATTGTAACTTTCACCTGATTCGAGAATAACCTCATTGGTTTTGATTTTCTTGACATATCCGGATTCGAAAATTTCGATGCCGCGTCTCTTAAGCGATCTGGAAATCCTTTTTTTAACACCGACCGGGAATCGCGACATAAAATCCTTTCCGGCAAAAATTCGGATCTCGGGTTTTTTTTGGCCATAATCTTGTACAAGCCGCCAGACGTTGCCGGCGATTTCAGCAGCGGAAGGTCCGCCCCCGACAATGCCAATGGCAATTTTTTTACGAGAAGCGAGTTCTAAAATTCGCGTCTGAGCATCAATGAGTTTTTCAATCGGTTTGACAGGAAAAACATCTCTGGCAGTGCCCATAATAAGGATTCTAGGGACATAACTTCCAACGTTAAACGAAAGAACATCATAAGGAATTGTGTCACCGGACTCAAGAATCAGTTTTCTTTGCTCTGGGTCGACACGGGCGGCCTTTCCCAAAATAAAATTCCCGCCCTGTTTTTCCACCACCAGCTGTGTAAAAAAGCGGATGTCATCCGGAGCATAGGTTTTCCCGAGCATACCAGGCCCCATGCCGGAGTAATAGTGGTAGGGTGACGGACCGACAACGGTGACCTTGTGGCCTTTTTCGATGAATACTCGAAGATTTGCAAGTGTGACCATATGCGCATGGCCGCCACCGACCAATAAAAGATGTTTTGCCAAAACAGCTCCTTGAAATTATAACACACCCATTCACTGAAATGGTCAGATGAAAATCAATCGTCATACCGGAGATTCCGCACGTCATACTCAGAACATTTATCTGCTTAAAGCTTGCTTTATGTTTATAAAATGTATAAATCCTAGGTCAAACATTATTTACAAGGAATCATCAAATGGCACTAAACTTTGAAAAAATCCGTCTGGATAAACAAAACGAATATTTGGATATATTTAACCGATGCTCCCATAAGTCTTCCGATTATAGCTTTGTTAATTTGTGGGGATGGTCGGATGAGTATGAACTTTATTGGGCATGGTCGGATGATGTGGTCTGGATAAAGCAGACGATCCCAAATGAAGAATTTTGGGCGCCCATAGGGTCCTGGTCGGACATGGACTGGAGCGGATATTTTAACAAATATTTCGACCAACCGATCACCTTTTTTCGTATCCCTGAAGGATTGCTTCGGGTATGGGAGAAAAATATCGAAGACCGTATTCGCCATGAGGATGAAAGAGCCCACTGGGATTATATTTACGATGTCAAAGAACTTATCGAACTAAAAGGCAATCGCTTTCATAAAAAAAAGAATCTGGTAAACCAGTTCAAAAAAAAATATGATTATCAATATGTTTCTTTTGATGCAAAGATGATCGATATGGCCTTGGCCATGCAGGAAGATTGGTGCACTTGGCGAGATTGCGAGTCCTCCGAAGCGCTGTCCGCTGAAAACCGAGCAATTTCAAAAATTCTCGACAACTGGCAAACGATTTATGGCCTAACCGGCGGTGCGCTTTTGGTCGACCAAGAGATGGTTGCCTACACCATTGCCGAACAATTGTCGCAAGATACGATCGTGATCCATTTCGAAAAAGGAAACCCGGATTATAAAGGCGCGTATCAGGCAATTAACCAAATGTTTCTTGAACATAACGGCGAACAATTCGATTTCGTAAATCGTGAACAGGATCTCGGTGATGAAGGACTTCGCAAGGCAAAATTATCGTATCATCCTGTTGACTTTGTAAAAAAATACCGGGTTCTTCTGAAACCAAATAAATGAGGGGTCGGGGAATTTTTCTCCGAAGTCCTTGAATATTAGCCTCCGGCTTCGCTTCCAGCCCCTAGGGCTTACAGGCCGGAGGGTAGAGCCTATGCCTCGGAGAGCGGAATGGATGATTTTTTTTAAAATCGGATGCTGTCTGAGTGGCTTAGGGATCGTTAGAAAAAACAGGCGCATACTGAAATTGTAATTTTAAAATGATGCAGAGAACCTATTGATATTTAAAAGATAGTTTCCTGTTTTTTCTTTATGATCCCTTGCCGCGAGTTCATGCGGTTTAAAAAAAGATTATCCATGGAGCGGGTGTTTAGAAAAACTCCCCGACCCATCAAATAAATATAGGCATTAAAAATTTTTGATTAAAACATTTGAAAGGAGCAACCATGAGGCCTGTATGCTTGATCATTCGTGACGGATGGGGATATAGCGAAATCGCGCGAGGCAATGCGGTACTTGCGGCCAAAACACCCAATACCGACCGGTACAAAGCCACCTATCCATGGACACTTTTGGACTGTGCCGGAGAACCTGTCGGCCTTCCAGACGGGTATCAGGGATCATCGGAAGTGGGACACCTTAACATGGGTGCCGGCAGAATCGTCATTCAGGAACTCAAACGCATCGACGACGGATTAAGCACGGGAGAACTTTTTAAAGTAAAAAAATGGAAAGAGCTGGTGAACAACTGGAAGGAATACCAAAGCCGTCTTCATTTGTTCGGTTTGCTCCAGGACGAAGGTGTTCACGCACACCAGGAACATCTTTTTAAGATCATGCGGCGGGCAAGGGTCGAATATCCCGATGGTCCCATTATCATCCATCCCTTTTTAGACGGTCGCGACACCCCGCCGCGAAGTTGTCTGGAATACCTGGCAAAGCTCAATCAGGTGATGGACGAGGTCGGCGGATGCGCAATTGGCACGATAATGGGTCGCTATTACGGAATGGACCGTTCCAGAAACTGGGATTTGACGGATATTGCCTATCACTGCATTGTTGCCTGCGAAGGCCGTCGGGCCCCAAATGCTGAAACCGCGGTTCATGAATCATATGAAAAGGACAGGACTCCGGATAATGTGGAAATGTTTGATGAATATATTCCCCCTTACGTGATCGGCAACTATGACGGCGTCAGGGATAATGATTGTATATTGCACACCAACTACCGGCAGGATCGAGCAATCCAGCTTTCCATGGCCTTTGTTGATCCGAATTATCCTGGAAAACTGAAAACCATTCGAAAAACAACGTATGTTGGTCTTACACGATACTGGGATGAATTTACGAACTACATGTTGGGTGCTATGGACGCGGGCGGAAGTATGAAACACCTACTTGGTGAGGTGATTTCCCATGCGGGTTTTCGCCAGTTGCGAATTGCGGAGACCCAAAAATTTCGTCATGTTACAAGTTTTTTTAACGGGAAAGCAACCACCCCGTACCCAAAAGAGGATCAGGTCGATGTTCCAAGCCGGTTCGATCCAGCTACTTTTGGTAGTCATCCGGAGATGGAGGCTTACAATGTTACCGATGAACTCCTTAAAAGACTCCGGAACAATCCTTATCAATTTATTGCCGTAAATTTTGCCAACGGAGATATGGTGGGTCACACCGGCAATTTGGAGGCCGCCACAAAAGCCATCGAGGTGGTGGACGATTGTATCGGCAGAATTGTCGACCGTCTTCTCGAAATGGATGCCCATATTCTCATTACATCAGATCACGGCAACTCCGAACAAATGTTCGATGATCAGACCGGCATGACCAAGACCAGTCATACCCTGAATCCTGTTGACGTCATTTACCTTGCCAACGATGCCAAAGACAAGCAGCTTATTGACCGTGGAAAACTGTCTGATATCGCACCAACGGTTTTGTTTCTGCTTGGCTTGGATATACCCAAAGAAATGACCGCACAGAACTTGATTGTAAGTAACGCCGCCTGATCCCCTTTTTTATGATACGTTCTACAATATAATTCATCTCTTCCGATACAACACATGAGACACACTGTCTCAAAAACAGTGTTCATTTCGCATATTTAATGCACATCTGCATTTATAAAATTATCCAACCTGTTGATAACATTCATGTATAAAAGCTTAAAACTGTAATTCTCACATATGGCATGAAATTTGATTACATACATTAATATTCTTAGTTCGCACCTTTCATTTTAAAACCATATGTCTTCTTAAATGAGGAGAAAAATCATGGAAATGGAAAAAGCCATTCAGACAGCCATCGATTATGAAACAAAAATAAGAGATATTTATCGGGATGCCGCCAAAAACGTTCATGATCCGGAAGGCAAACGATTTTTTAAAATGATGGGAGATGACGAGCAATATCACCTCGATTATTTGATGGAGAGACTTCGGTTGTGGCGAAAATCAGGAAAACTGTCAGCCGAAAAACTGAACTCCGCTGTTCCTTCAAAGGAAATCATTCAAAAAGAAACCGATAAAATCAGGGATCATATATCAACAAAAGATCTTAGCAGCGTAAAAGTCATTCTCAGCAGAGCCTTACAAGCGGAAGTTAACACCAGTAATTTTTACGAAAAAATGGTGAATGAAATGACCGATGAAGGCAAAAAGATGTTTTCCCGGTTTCTGGAAATTGAAGAAAACCATATTGCCGCGGTTCAGGCTGAACTGGACTACATTACAAATACTGGATATTGGTTCGATTTCAAAGAGTTCGATATGGAAGAACTGTAATCAAATAAAAGGAATAAACGGTTGAAGTCGACCATGACGATTCTACCGGGACATCTAATTATACAACCATTTAAACCCTCAAAAACCGGTTGACATAACCACATTGTGGCATTATTTTTGATTTATGCTCCTATATGTCAGCAAATACTGATCTGAAATGAGGAGTTCAGTAATGAAAGAATGCAGAAAGCCTGTTCAGTCCAGGGGATATAGAAATGTCTTTTGTCCCTATTATAGAAATTGTTTGGACCATGCCAGTAATGAACATTGGGAATATTGGACCTGTTCGCATTGCCGGCATAAACATTTACAAGAATCGATTGCAGATGAGCCCGTATCACCGGCCGGCGCGGAAACATACTACTCGATTTCTCCGTCGATTGGCGATAAACCAGGAAATATCACAATATAAACACTGCCACCATAATGATAGAACAACAGGAGGTGAGCCCTATGAAGCGTTTTACAATACCCAGAGTTGCTCATTGCAGCAACGGCTGTAGTCTTTGGTCCCGGGCAAGACGTTAAACTGCCCGCACAACCTATGGATTCACATCAACTGCTGCCCATCCAATTGTCAGGATTGTAATATTATTAATAATTCTATCTTCCTATTAAAAAATTTACCCTAAAAATGAAATTCCCTTGAAGTTATCAACATAAGCTGGCATACGTATTGTGAACCCAAACTGGTATTTATATGAAGGAGGATATGATAGATGAGTAAAAATATATTGGTGGCGATTGATGATTCAAAAAATGCGACACGCGCGGTTGAATTTGTGGCAAATACGTTTACCACGGATAACCGGATCACTTTATTTAACGTTGTTCAAGACACCGCAACCATGTGCGAAATGAACAGTCCGGAGCTAACGCCCTATTTTACATCTCAACAAAGCTCTTTTTGTCTGCTTGAAGAAAAAAAGAAAGAGCTGGTTTCTCAAGCTTTACAACAAAGCAAAACCATACTTATGGATGCCGGATTTGAAGAAAAGAATATCACCATTAAAGCGAAACTCAAAGAACATGGCGTTGCAAGAGACATTATAAAAGAAGCCCAATCCGATTATCATATTATTGTCATGGGAAAACGGGGGATATCCGGAATTAAAGATTTTTTATTGGGAAGTGTCTCTCAAAAAGTTTTCAATCTCGCAAAGGAGATTTCTGTCCTGTTTGTCAACTAAGGTGAATGCCATCGAAATTATAACCACCGTCAAGGAGATGCAAGCGCGTTCTGATAAGATGCGCTGCCAGGGCAAAACCATTGTTTTTGTCCCCACCATGGGATTTCTTCATAAAGGGCATCTATCTCTGGTGAGAGAAGGTAAAAAATACGGCGATGATATCGTTGTCAGCATTTTCGTAAATCCAACACAATTCGGCCCCGGTGAAGATCTAGAAACCTATCCCAGGGATTTTGAAAGAGATCTCGAGCTGCTCCGAAAAGAAGATGTCAGCACAGTGTTCGCTCCGGATCGGTTTGAAATTTATGGAGAAAATTTTCAAACCTATATTAAACTTGAAAAACTTCCGAATCATCTTTGTGGTCTTTCGAGACCTGTATTTTTTAGGGGTGTTGCAACCGTTGTGACGAAACTGTTTAACATTGTTAAACCCCACGTAACGATCTTTGGCCAGAAGGATTATCAGCAACTTACGGTCATACGCCAAATGGTGTGTGATCTTAATTTAGATATCAAAGTTGTCGGAGCGCCTACGGTCAGAGAATCAGACGGGCTTGCCATGAGTTCACGCAATACTTACCTGACACCGGAGCAACGAATTAGCGCTCTGTCATTAAACAAATCCTTGAAAAAAGCTCAAACGCTTGTTGCAAATGGTCTTCAGGATGCCGCTAAAATTATCGATACAGCAGCAAAATTGATCCGATCCCACCCGGAAACCGAAATCGATTACATTACCATCTGCGATCCGGAAACTCTTGATGATATGACATCCGTCGACAGACCGGCCCTGATGGCCCTCGCCGTAAAAGTCGGGAAAGCTCGCCTGATCGACAACATGATATTGAACCCCTAACCCGTCTTAACAATCGAATCATGACCCAAAGGGTGAATCAATGAGTCCAAAAACATTCGCTGAAATTAATCTGAACAATCTGGTTTACAACATAAACGCCATCAAAAAAAAAGTCGCTCCATCTGAGATCATCCCGGTGGTAAAAGCCAATGCCTATGGCCACGGCGCCGTTGCCGTAACCAAATGCCTTGTTAATGAAGGTTTTACCCGATTTGCCGTTGCACAGTTTCAAGAAGCCATGGAATTGCGCGACAGCGGGATATCCCATCCAATATTGATTTTTGGGCGACTGTTCCCTGATGAAATTTCAGAGGCCATAAACGCCGGCTTCAGAATCAGTCTGTTCGGGATAGAAGACATCCGCTGGATTGAAAAGGCCGGACAGGAACAACCGGCGAATGTGCATGTGAATGTGGAAACCGGCATGGGGAGAATTGGTGTCCTTTTTGATCGGGAACCCGACTTTTTTGACAGGCTCCTGGCGTCTAAACACTGTGTCTGGGAGGGGCTCTATTCGCACTTTTCCACTTCAGATGAAACAGACAAAACTTACGCAAACCTTCAATTGTCCAGATTTCAGAACATTCTTTTTCAATTGAAAGAAAAAGGCGTATCACCGGCCATCATTCACATGGCCAATAGCGGGGCGATTCTGGATTTGCCTGAAAGCACGTTTGATGCGGTTCGACCCGGCATTTTATTATATGGTCATTATCCGTCATCAGAAATCTCCCGCTCAATAAAAATAAGACAGGTCATGACCCTGAAAACATTTGTGGCGCATATCAGAAAAATTCCGGCCAATTTTCCGGTAAGCTACGGCAGGCAGTGGACATCGGAGAAACCGACAACCATCGCCGTTCTACCCATCGGCTATGCCGATGGCATTCAGCGAAGTTTGTCCAATAATGGAGAAGTTCTGATGAAAGGGAAACGCTACCCGCTGGTGGGCCGGGTCACCATGGATCACATTATGATCGATGTCGGCAATGACCCCATCAGCCCCGGAGACCCGGTCCTCATATGGGGTGAAGAACCCCAGGGCGTTATCCAAACTTTAGATGTTGCCCAAAGCGTCGGAACCATACCCTATGAGTTGACCTGTGGCGTATCCAATCGAATTAAACGAATTTATGTTGGAAACGCATAAAACTCGGCAATAAATGTCTTGTAATATATTATCCTGAAAAAGGAACCGAATCTTGTATCTGGCACAAACAACCGTTAACGGTCAAACCCGCTATTCTATTCGTGAATCCTATTTGCACGAAAATCGGTTTTTGAGCCGGAATCTTTTTGATTTAGGAACCGATCCCGAACAATACATCGTTTATCCGGGTGGAAATTCATTTTACATCCACGAATCCATAGAAGAACAACTGAATGATCTGGATGTCTACCCCAAAGACGACGAACTGGAAGATATCTTCTGGCATTTTCTGGATCCGGCCATTAGAAGAGCCCTGGAAACCTTTCGAAACCGTCAAAACAACTTAAAAGGTCGAAAAGTCCACAAAGCAGTAGATACACAAGCAGCATCAAAATTCCACATCTTCGATCAACGTCGAATCCTCTACTTGCGATGCGGACGGACGAATCAGCAGAATATGGCCTGCGTGCCGCATAAGCTGTTCCAGGTTCTAACGGATAAATCCAGAGACGAAACCGAACAGATGTTCATTCAGATGGAAAAAATCCTGGCAGTTCGGGAATATAAAACCTACGCATATGTCATTTTTAACCTTCAGGATTTCTTCACCCAGTGGTTCGCCCAAACCGCACCCAAACTGCTGGACCAACAGGCGGTGGATGAGCACTTTGTGGAGGAAATGTGTCGTCTGAACAGCGACCTGGCATTCTGGGACGGTATGGAAACCGGTGACAGTCTCAATGAATATCTTGTTCGTTATGCTGTCATGTATTTTGATTACGATTACGCCCCAAAATCATTTATTGAAGAATATATTCGAAATTTCATGAACAGTCGAAGGGATTACCATCCACCTTTTTCATCTCAGAAGACGACTCTGGAGGAGGCCGGTACCTTGTTCAAAGAAACGCCGGATGATTTGAAAAAAATGACCCGCAAAGACCTGGTGCGCCTGTACCGTAAACGGATTCAAAAGCTTCATCCGGACAAGGGCGGAAACCACGAAATATTTATCAAGCTGACCCGAGTATACCAATGTCTGCTTAAAACCAAGACGTAAAATCAAGTTCGGGGACCTTAATCTTCATCTAAACTGAGCGCAACGTTTAGGCTTCAGCAATTCTGGCAAAGCGAAGCAAACCGTGGGATGTTTAAATTATATGAATGCGTGGATTAAACAGAAAAGCAGCATACCCGTTCGGCGGGTTTCATTTCAAAAGCAATTTTTTGCGAAGCTGAGGTCCATGGTTTTTTTTATCCTCAAGCACCTCCATGGCTTTATCATTGAAAATGACTTCTCCTTCTTTATTGAATACCGTATGATCATCAAGAATAATGAGGCCGGATGTTTCGATGACCCTTTGTTTATATTCCCACTCTCTTTGTATGTTGAACTTTTGGAGTTTGAATTGCCAGTAAAGCCAGAAAATTAAAAAAATCAACACCCCGGATACCAGTACACAGATAAGAATAAAAAGATAAAATGCCGCTTTTTCACCAATATGTCCCAATACCTTTAAGATCACATCAAGTTTAAACAAAACAACAGAACCGATCCCTAAGATGAACAAGCCGACAAGAACCGGCACCTGTTGAATGATGGAAAACAGAAACTTGAAGCTATGTCCGAACCGCTTTATTTTGGCCCCCACAAAGGGACTCTCTTCAAGATCAAAAGCGGACTGTTGACTGCCGTATAGATAGTAGTTAAACCCGATAACAATAAGACCGATAATAAACATCAGTACAACCGGCGCCATAAAAGATACGAAAAAATATTGCTTCCATGGAAACGGCCCTTTCTCCGCACCCATGGAGCCAATAAAATGCGCGATGAATATGACGAATTCAATGCCCCCAACCAGTATAAAAAGGGTATCGAAATACTCTTTGATTTCCGTTTTCTTTAGAATGCCGGCGATGCCGGTCATCTTTTTAAATCCACTGCTTTTCATATATCGTCCTTAATTCTAAAATAATACATGAACAAACCGCCGTTTAATTATACGACGGTTTAAAACAGACCGATGTTAATTTGAAACGCTCAGTTTAGTTGAAAGTTTTCTTAATACTCAATAGGGAGTTTTTTGTCAAACCTGTATAAAGCGCTCTGCTTAAATCCACAAATAAAATTTATCACTACGGTTATTTTTAAGCAATTCCCCGGTGGGATAGGTATCGAGGGCATTTAAAAAAGCAACCACTTAGACGTATGGGAGGTGTAAAATTAGGAAAAATTGATATTTATAGGGTGATAGATTATGTCCAGCCGTCAGGTCTGAATCTGCTTTGGAATTAATTGTTAAAGCCTAAACTTTTTTCAATTTCCTTCCATTTAACAAGGGATATCGGTTTTAACCCTATTAGATCGCATTGAGGAATCCAACCGACTGTAGAGTTTGGAATATAAAAACAATTTTGCCCCTTGAAAGGTCCATCTTCAATTATCCATCCATCTTGTACTGCAATTTTCTTACCTGCGAGTTTTTTTGCCTCGGTGGTGTAATTCATCTTTTTCGACGGTTGAAAAATCGCTTCATAAAACATTAAAAAATATCCTCACAAAAAATTAAGGACACTCCCTCATATTTTGGGGAATGTCCTTTTTTTCTAATTAAAGCTTTTAGCTATACCACAGTAACATTGGTTGCGGCAGGACCTTTTGGACCCTGCTCTATATCAAAGGTTACCCGGTCGCCTTCATCAAGAGTTTTGAAACCTGTTGCATTGATTCCCGAATGATGAACAAATACATCCGGACCATCTTCCTGTTCGATGAATCCATAGCCTTTGCTGCTGTTAAACCATTTTACGATTCCATTCGTCATTAGGACACCCTCCTTTCAAAAAATTCTCATAGTTCCAAACTGCAGGCTGCCACTTTGACAAATGGATATTTCCTTCAGAACGAAACTGTCCCGCCAATTAAGGACGGGCCTTTATTGATTGGATAAATTATAAGATATTCTTTAAAAAAGTCAAGCTGATTATGCGGCTACTTTTTAAAAAATTGTATTTTATAGTTAAATCAACTGTTTGTATATATAATTCCGCATATTTTTTTTTAAAAGGTTTGTCTCAATACTGCTTTTAATGAAAAAATCCGATTAACTCCCGGGAACAATGATCCGCGATTCCTGTTCTTTGTTCAATTTTTCGACTTGTTCCTTCATCTTTTTCAGTGCAACTTTCATGGCTCCCGGGTACATTTCCATGGCTTCCTTTAAATTTCTGGCATCAATCGGTGCCTGAATGGGAATCGGCCCTTGGGGGGTCATTATATTGAGATGCCCCACAAAAATCTGTTTGCGGCTTTTATCTTTTAAACCATTGGGTTTGACCGGTGTCAGACGGCGGATAGAACCCATGTCGAGATCGCTGAAAGACTCTTCCAGATAAAGGCTGTCTTGCTTTACCGACAGGTCAAGAGTATTGAGTTCTTTTTCATCAAACATATTTATCTCCTTTAAATAAAATAGTATTACAACTTTAGAGTAAGCTTTACATAAAACCCATAAATTGCACAAGATTGAAATCCGGAATCCTATTGTTCAGGCATGGAATTAACTTGTATTCGGATCATCACGCCTTCTTCACGCAATTGGAGTTTTTATTCTTTGCATATTTTTTCTGCTATTCTTATTTCTTCCTGTTCCAATGGTGTTTCTGAATACCCAATTTTTATGAGTTCCAACAAATAGTTCCGAAGAAATCGGATCGGTTGAGGAAGTAAAAAGCAATGAAAGCCTCAGGAACCGAAAAACGAAAATAAATAACCGGTTACTCAAATGGTTGAAGAATCTATTGACTTTGGTTTGTATAAATGTTTTGTTTTCCTTGGTAAAGTTCATTTTGTTTCTTAAGTTGCTATCTTGCAGGCTGCCCCGAAATAATACCACCGATGAAAACCGGGTGGTACGTCAGACAGGTAAACTTTGCCTTTTTATTATTATAAAGAGTTAAACAAGTTATTTGTTTGTAAGAAAATAAATGCGCGATGACAGTCCGAGTTTGGGAGGCCTTGCGAACCACGCTTAAAAAATTGCTTTTCTCCCGACATATATTCTTCGAAAAGGTTCAAGCGATAGCAACTGCCATATGCCATTTTTTATGAGTAATTGGGTGGTCCGGGCTTACCAACAAGAGTATTTTTGATTTAAACGAAACGACTATTTTACATCATCGTTTGTTTTAAACCGGTTTTGTGTTGTTTTTTAAAACCATAATACGTTATTTATTAAAAATGGGGGTTGACCCAACCTGCCTATTTAATTGAGTCATGACCACTCGACCGGCAGCAAAACGTGGGACGATTTATATTCGTCCCTCTCTCTCAATTCGATGCTCTTTACCCGCCCGTTTCATCTGAAGTTAAGCCCAAGATGTGCTCATTGAGGGATAACCCAGGACAACACGTTTATATTTTTCACGATTTTACGCTTTGATTGGATTAAAGGAAAGCAAGACATTGGAAATTATGTCTAAAATATGCGTAATAATTCCGGCATATAATGCCGCTGAAACAATAAGTCATGTTGTCAGAGACGCGTTAAAATATATCCCTCGCGTTATGGTTGCAGATGACGGATCAACCGACGATACAGCCATGATTGCCGCCGAAGCTGGTGCCGAGGTTATATCAATAGACAAAAACCGAGGGAAAGGGCATGCATTAAAGGTTCTGTTTCAGCGGGCTGTCGATGAAGCATACGATGCTGTCATCAGTATAGATGCTGATAAACAGCACAATCCTGAAGATATTCCACTTTTTATGAAAGCACATCTTAAAAATCCCACTGACATCATCCTCGGTTCAAGAATACATGAAAAGGAGAAGATACCCAGAGCAAGATACAACTCCATGCATATTGCCAGATTTTTTGTTTCTTTAGCAGCAAACCAGTTCATTGAGGATACACAATGCGGTTTTAGACTGTACCCGCTTACATTACTAAAAAAAATATCATTAACAACAGACAGATATGTCACTGAGACTGAAATATTGATAAAAGCGGGAGATATGGGATACAAGATTCGAACTGTGAAAATCCAAGCCTTATACGGTGCTTATACCAGCCATTTCAGGCCGGTATTGGATGTAGATGCCATAACGGCATATGTTATTTCTTATTTAATGATAAAATGGATTAAAGAAGGCGTGTCTTCTGACAGTCCTAACACTTATTCAGCAAACAATATTCGTGATGTAATCGGCAGACATAAATTTATTAACGGCCGGTTTCAGACCCTTACAGCACTAACCATATTCCCCATGACAGTTTTATTTTTAATAGAATTTAAATTTTTCCCAATTATAAAGCGAAATAATTTCTCATCCATTCGTAAACTCAATTGTGGATTTTTTAAAATTACACTTGCAACGCACATGCTGCCTGTTCTCCTGATAATCGCAACAGTTGAGAGAATAAGCAATTTTATCGGCTTTAGAGCAAAGTTTACAGATGGGTTTATAAAAATATTTTACCCGGATTTATGGGGAGAAAAGAAAAAATGACAGCACGCCTAATTTCTTTCCTATTTTCTTAATTTTCTATTTGCCAGTTGTGCAGCCCTGCTTTGGGGAGCTATAGAGGCTGCCTTTTGCCAATATTGTTCCGCCTTTTCTTTACTGTTGGATAATTCGGCATAAACCTTTCCGAGCTTGAAATACAACATGGCCTTGGCGTTATTATTCTGTTCGATATTTGCTGCCTTCTCGTAAGCTTCTTGGGCAATAATTCCGAGTTTATATCTTTTTGATTGACCTCTAAAAGCGGTCAGTGGGATTTTTTCCCCGTAGTTGTAATTAATGTCACCCTTTAAAATGAGAGCATCTTTATACTTTGAATCATAATATAACGCCTTTTCAAGGGATTTGTTTGCCTTGCGGATGTTATCAACCGCAGCAAACACTTTTGCGTAATAATAATATACAAACGGCGAGGTTGGATATTGGGCATAAATGGCCTTTAGTTGTCGCATCATCTGTTTATATTCAACCTCCCATTGAACATTCCCGGCGCCCTTTAGTCGTTCAACCTTTTTGAGAATCGGATCCACCTTAGACAGTTTATACTCAACATCAGACCTTGGTTTTCTGCGTTCGGGCTTCTTACGAACAACAGGTTCACTGGGTTTGCTGACCGGTTCTGCGGCGGGTTCCCTATAAACAGCGGGTTGACGGTATTTGCTGATCGGTTGTGAAGATTTAAGAACGCTCTTGACCAATTGACCATACTCTACAGCTCCTGCTCCGTTCTCCTTTAAAATCATTCCATCAGAGGTCTTTCCCTTGACGATATCGATTTCCAGTACGCCGGTCTGTATGCTTTTTACATCAAGCACTTCTCCGGTTTTAGGGTGTTTGATAACGTCACCTTCTTTATAGGCAATAAATTGCATACCGCGCTTTACGCCGGCTCGTGCCCCAAGGTCTATTGTAACCCTGTTGTTATCCCTGAATACAATGTATCCTGTTAAAGGAAATACTTTGATTATTTTTTCAGCCATCTGTTCGACGAGTTCTTCAAGTTGAATGGCATTGGTACTTTTTACTGTTTCAGCAGTTATTATGGAGGCGCTTTCTACATCAATTATCCTGGAATTGACCACCATAAAATTCTGCAATTTCATTATAGAGCCTGAAATTACAACTTTTACGCCTAACAACTTCCCCAGCTTTTTGACACTGGTTGTGTTTACGACCCCATCCACACCAAGATTTTCTTCTTCCAGGGCTTTTTTCAAAAGCCCCCGATCAATGACTTCAAACCGGCCGTCTTTAACCAAAGCGTTGATCAGCCATTCCGCCACAATTTTACCCATATCGGCATTGTCATGTTCTTGTCCTTTAAGTTGAAAATCAAGAACAGCAACTTTGGTTCGTTTAAAATCAGCTGTTGCTGAACAAGGCTGTAATGCTGAAAAAACAAGAACTAAAAATAAGAGCATAAATTTTTTCATGTTCAATCTCCGTTTCTTTCTTAATCCTGTTTATGTGCAAAAATGTGTCTAATTGATCAACCTGCTTTGAGAAAAGACTCTGATTCTATTTATAAAACCAACGCCGGTAATTTTATGGGTTTTCCATAGCCAAGGTCAGCGTTCCTTTTGCAATTCGCCGGTTTGCCACATCGGCAGCCACTTCGAATAAGAAAAATTTGCCGTATTTTTTCTTTAATTTTGCTTCCAGGCGAAGCGTCTCCTCTGGTTTTGCCGGATTGAAAAATTTAATATTGACATTGGCCAGAAAAAAACTCCGCATTTTGTGATCAACGGTCTGGCTTTCTTTTCCCGGTGACAATCCTAAAAGAAGTCCGCTCGTTTGGGCCAAGGCTTCTGAAACAAGAACACCGGGCATTATGGGATTCCCTGGAAAGTGGCCTGCAAAAAAATAATCATCATAAGAGAGGTCCTTTTCGGCCACAATTCTCTGGTTCTTTATTATTTTTATTATCCTGTCGACAAAAAGAAATGGATTTCGGTGCGGCAGGATAGAAGTGATTGTTTCAGCACCAAATAGCACGCCGTCGGTCATCATCATCACCTGATATGGTTATTCAGATTTTATTGTGCCGGTTTATTGCTTTTATTAATCCTTCTTCTGTTGCTGTTATCGTAATTTCAAATGTTCTGTCGATCCACCTGACGGTTCTAAAAAGTACTGCTCCGGGTCCGACTTCAATCAATAATCCGTTATTATTATGGCCGAGTTTCTTAATCAAATCAACCCATAAAACAGGATTGCTCAATTGAATGGCCATTATTTTCTTTAATTCTTTCTGGTCGTTAACATAATCCAAAGTAAAATAGGATATCAGCGGAACAAGAGGACTCTTCAGGTATGGGCCTTTGATTTCATTTAAAAAGCGGTCTCTGCATGGTTCCATAAATCCGGAATGATACGCCGTGGCCACGGGCAGGATATAAGCATCGAGGGCTCCAAGGTTCAGTGAAAGCTCCATTGCCTTATTGACCGAGGCGTGGAGGCCGGAGATGATGATCTGGCGCGGGGTGTTAATGATAGCGACTTGGGCGTTTTTTACCTGCTGACAGATGTGGGCGACTTGTTTAAATGGAAGCCCAAAAATAACTGCCATGCTTCCATTTATTTTGCGACCTTCGTCAAGAAGAATCTTTCCGGCTCGCCATACAATTTCAAGGCCATAACTAAAATCAAAACATCCGGCGGCATAAGCGGCAGCGTAAAAACCTGAACTGTACCCTGCGACTGCATCAGATCGAATATGTTGTTTCTTTAATATGTCAGTCAAACCGCAACTTAAAGTGTAAATGGCCAGCTGAGCGTTTAGATCCTGATTAAGTTCTTCTATGGGACCTTCGAAACAGAGCCGGCTTAAAGAGAAACCCAAAAAATGGTCTGCCCGGTCAAATATTTGTCGCATTTCGCTGTGGTTTTGGTATAAATCAAACCCCATACCCACATGCTGAGACCCTTGGCCGGGATATAAAAAGACGGTGCTGCGGGCCATTATCTTTCCTCATTATTATCTATGTAATCTTCTGGTAACGTAATTGAAAAAATGCCAGGCGGTAAGGGCTCATTAATCATTTTATACTCAAGCTGTATGGCGGTGTGGTCCCCGTGCTTTTCTTTAAGATAAATTTGCTCTGGAAGTCCGTTTTTGGGGTTCACTACAACTTCGATCAAATCAATATACCGTGCCGTGACATTGTTTTTCGGTATCATTTTGAGATGATATCTTCCTGAAGATATCTTTTCGTCAAGACTGATTTCAAACTGCTTTTGTATCATTTCAATGGGTTGTCCGATGCCGAAATATTTGCTGAAAATATTTTCTGTTGTTATTCCAAGTATTTTTTTTTCAGCCTTGGCCAAATCCGGATAATATATAACTTTCATATTATCCTTTAAGAGGAGTGTTATCAGTGAAGGATGAATAACTTTTATCAGTATTTTGCCGCTAATATCAAAATAGATCAACCCTTCCGATTTTAATGTCTCACGAAGCAATTGAGACTTTTTGGTTTGTGAGAACGTTGCGATAAATGTCTTTAAAGTTTTTTCTTTCTCCTTTATGTTTTTAATTACCCTTACCAGTTCCGATGTTGATTGATGGTCTGCTTCAGATGAAAATGCATACAAAGGAATCAGGGACAGACATATGATTATCAGGATAGATGTAGCGTATCTATTCATAATAAAAATCAAATTGACTTTTTACGAGTATATGAAGTTTCTCATTCGAATATTGTTTAAAGCCTTTGAAGCCGTGGGCCGGAAAAAATATTTCTGCTGTTTTGGAGTTGACTGAATTTAAGGGTTCGAAATTCGAGTTCATCATATAAACCCTGGTCATTTTGATCCGGAAGCTTTATTGCAGGGTCTTAAACGTTTTTTCCCATGCCTTTTTGAAGCCGTAATTCTGTATGCTGAAAAAAAGGCCGCTTCGGCGAAACGGAAACAGCCTTTTTAAAATAGACCGATATCCATACAGCCTTTTGTAAGACCAGTTGAATCCTTCTTGCAACTGTTTTGGCGTCATTTTTTTAGGCTTAAATACGACATGGTTCATATCATAATTTTCCCAGGCGGTATCAAGTATTCTGTTTTCTTTTATCATGGTTTGGTAAATTCGTGTTCCCGGAAAAGGCGTAAGAATCGAAAAAATCACAGCCTCAAGACGGGTTTTTTCAATAAAGCGAAGTACGTCAGAGAAAACAGACACATCATCTTCATGTGTTCCAAAAATGAATGAACCTTGTATTCCTATGCCGTGGTCATGAATTTTCTTTATAGCCTCTTTATATTCAGCCACGCGGTTAATGGATTTTCCCATTGCTTGTATACTCTCCTGGGATAAAGATTCAAAACCGATGAAAAGTCCTTTGCAACCGCTTCGTTGCGCCAGGTCTAAAAATTCCCGATCCCTGGCAATGCTGAGAGAGGCCTGACTGAACCATTTGATATCCAATGGGATAAGTGCTTTGAAAAGCTTTTTAGCATATACAGGGGATCCGACGATGTTGTCATCAACGAAAAACAAAAAGCCGGGTTCCATTTGGCTGATTTCATTGATAACCTCATCAACCGGCCGGGTACGGTAAGACTGGCCGAAAAAGCTTGTAACTGAACAAAAATCGCAGTTAAAAGGACAGCCGCGGGTTGTCTGAATGGTGTTGACAAAAAAATATGCTTTTCGGTTTAGAAGCTCTCTTTTAGGAGTTAACAGACCATTAAGGTTGCATCGTCTCTCATGTTTATATAATGATTTTAAATGCCCCTCTTTAAAATCATCCAAAAGCTGCGGCCATATTTCCTCTGCTTCGCCTATTACAACAGCATTAGCATGATTCTTAGCTTCGGTACTCATCATGGTAGGGTGAATACCGCCTAAAACTACCGGTACCCCCTTTTGTCTGAATGAATCGGCAATTTCATATCCTCTTTTGGCCAGTGGGGTCATAATGGAAATTGCCACAAGATCAGGGGACGCTGAAAAATCGATCGGTTCCACATTTTCATCTAAAATAGATACATCCCATCCATCACCTGTTAACGCAGCTATGGAAGTCAACGCCAGATAGGGAAATCGGAAGTATATCTGTCCCCACAGGCTGTTCTCTGGCCATTTGGGAGCAATCAACAAAAGTTTCACAATGCTGTCCTTCGGGAAAGCGGAACCGTGATGGGATCAGGATAATACCATTGGTCAGGATAGCTGCGGATATATTTTTCAAATATCCGCGCGATGGTATTCAGGTTCTTGTTTATGGCTTCATCACGATTACCTTTGGAAAGAAAGGGTATAGCATCCTCGAGAACGCCAATATATCTTCCGTCCGGCTGTTTTAAAACAAATGCGGGAATAAGGGCTGCGCCTGAACTCATGGCCAGAATAACTGGCCCAACCGGAAAGTTTACATTTTTGCCCATAAAGTTTACCTGACGGCCTGTTCCGAAATAATCACGATCACCGTTCATGGCGACTATTCTATTCTGTTGGAGATGGCGCAGGACTTCGATTACTGAAAAAGGGGATTGGTCCACCTCTATCACGCGGATATTTTTGTTCTGCCTGAGTTGATTGACCAACGCATTGGCGGCTGCCGTATTATGTGCAATGGCAACCACGGTCAAAGGATAATTTAACAGTCTAAGAAGGGTCCCGCCGATTTCCCAATTGCCCACATGGGCTGATATTAAGATAACGCCTTTTCCCTTTTTCAAGGCGCTTTGCAAGATTTCTTCACCTTTGATGTCAGCAAAATATTTTTTGATTTTATGGGATGGGAGTTGGGGCAATAAAAAAAAGTCCACCATATAACGTCCGTAGTTTATAAAAACTTGACGAACTCTTTTTCTAACTGTTGGGTCGTCTGCAGGTCTATCCAACGCTATGGAAAGATTAATGCCCAGACCTTGACGGTCTTTTTTTGAAAAAGTATATATCATCAGGCCAACGATTTTTCCCAGCCAGTGGCAAAGGTTAACGGGCAGATAACGGACAACAAGAAATGTCGCATAATATGATGCCGGGTTGTCAAGTATGTGTCTGCGCATTTATCTGTTCCATGATCAACCAAATGGTTTTTTGAAAGAAGTCAGTATATTCATTAAAAGTCAGACTAATTTGCCATATTCCAGATCAAGATTTTCATGGATGGCTGATCTTATTTTTTCCATTAATTCATTTTTATTGTTCTCGTCATATGAGCTGGCATCGATCATATCTCCGACAACAACTTCAATTTTACCGGGCATCAGCGCCAAAGTGTTTTTGGGGAGTACAAACCGGCTTCCGTTTACGGTAACCGGCAATATCGGAACCCCTGATTTTAAGGCCAGGATGATTCCGCCCATTCGAAATTTAAGCAGGTGACCGTCGTTACTTCTTGTCCCTTCCGGAAAAATGATGACGGATGTACCATTTTTAATCTTTTCGGCGGCTGTTTCAAGGCTGATATATGCTGCGGCCCGTTTTTTTCTGTCAACGTATATATGCCCCATTCTTTCAAGAGTATAGCCGAAAATAGGTATTTTTCTAATCTCAGCTTTGACGATCCAACGGATTTGAAGAGGTATCTTTCCGATCAGGGCCCAGACATCGAACAGGCTCTGATGATTGGACATAACAATGTGTGTAAGATTTGTGTTAATTTTTTCCTTACCCCTTATCGTTAAGCGGGTACCTGAAAGGAAAATATTGAGCAGAGACCAGAATTTGCCGATATAATGAACTGTATTTCCTTTTTTGTCGAAAGGGGAGATTATAATAATGGTCAGACATACTGCGATTGTATTTAGTATCAGGAACATAAGATAAAAGGGTCGTACCAAAGGATACAAGACCCGGTAAAAAAAATTCAAAGTTTCGATTCCTTATGGCCGTATATGTTGAGCATATTTACCTTCGGTTTGTTCGAGTATAATAAATTTGCTGTAACGAATGCTTTACTATGCCGGATTGACAGAATCTCCATTTATTTAAATTGTATCAGGTGAGATAAGATTATGTTATAAAACATCCTTTACAATAAAAGTTTATTATGAATACATACACGATTTCAAGTTCATCATTGTCAATGATCAATTTTTCAGGTTCATTATAACGGTTCGATAAAAAAGTCAAATTCAGTGTACAATATGTCCTGCTTTCTGTTAAGATCTAAGCGTCAAATATTTAACATATTTTTTCTATTTCTCTTGTTTCTTTTAACGGGATGTTCCAGCAAGCACAACCACACTATTGATAAATATTCTCAATTCAAGGGAGAAATCAACCAGCACTCCCGCTTGATTCGGGCTGAACGTCATCGTATCTTTTATATTTTGACCCACCAAGATACGTTCAGCAGCATATGTCCGAAAGGCACCATCGTAACTTTTGAGCCAGTGTTACCCTACCAAGTGGGAACTTTCGTTAATACCAAAATCGATCATATATTTAAACTTACCTGGCGTTCACAAGTGATAGAAATAAATCAAAATAAAAAAATTCGACTACAATTTTTAAACGGCTTTTTTGCCGGGGGAACCGAAATCTGGGAGCTTGAACCGGAGAATGAATTTACCAGGATAACCCATACCATTATTGTCCAACCCCAAGGTTTTCTAAAAAGACTGGCCTGGAATTTAAAAGTCAGGCGCAAACATAACAAGATGGTTGAAGCCGTGCTTGACAATCTTAAACAGGCAGCAGAAACAGAGAAAATTCCGGCTTTTATCCATGAAAAAAACTGATCCATGCATCCTGTGCAACTCAATTGAATTTAAAACGATTCATCAAAAAAATCAGTATCAATATTTTCGCTGTCTCAACTGCAAACTGGTATCTCTTTATCCCCGACCCACTCCTCAAATGTTAAAAGAATATTATCGAAATTATTTGCCGGACAATCACGAAGACATTAGAAAATGGGAAGCAATGATCAGGCCGGTTGTCACTCAATCTGCCGATCTGATTAATTTTCGATCAAGAACCAATGGCAAAAAAATGCTGGATGTCGGTTGCGGGCATGGATTTTTATTAAAGGAAATGAAGTCTCGAGGCTGGGATGTGGAAGGCCTGGAAGTATCGCAAACGGGCCGGGAATATGCACTTCGCAACTGGAATATCCCCATCTATTCCGAGCCGCTGGAAAATCTCGGGCTTCCTTCAGGTACTTTTGATGTGGTTACACTTTTATATGTTATCGAACATATCTTTGATCCTTTGAGCCTTTTAAGTGAAATAAATCAAGTCTTAAAGCCAAAAGGTTTGATTCTTCTCCGATGGCCGCATACAACACCGGTGGTCAATATCCTGGGGCCTTTGTCCAATAAATTGGATCTATACCACACCCCGTATCACCTCTACGATTTTTCACCAAAAACCATTGAAAAGATGTTATTTTTAGCTGGCTTCAAATCGGTGGAAACAATAATTTCAGGGCATACAATGCCCCCCGATCGTCTGGGACGCTGGTCTTCAACGGTCTTTGGAAAGCTCAGCGATTTTTTGTTTTACTTTTCTAAAGGCAAGATTTTACTTCCGGGAATAAGCAAAATGACTCTGGCCTTTAAATAGTGCCTGAACGAAAACTGTCTTTTTCGCCAATATCTGCGTCATACTCAAGTTTCGTTCCCATTATTTTCAGCGATGGGGATTATATGATTTCTTGCGCCTGCCTTTGGTGGTGCCGCCTCTTTTTAACAGGTTGTAAAGCCACTGATAAAAGACATGTTTTCCTGAAAAACCGACTCTTTTAGATATATTCAAATATGAATAGAACTCCTGTTTTATCCACGCCCGGCCCTTTTCAAGCTGATTGGTCGTCATTCTGGCCGGCCTGAAAACGGCATGGGTTCCCCTGTAGTAATCCCAGTTTTTATGTATAATCCGTCCTTCCTGCTCCAGCTTCTCCATTAATCTTGTTCCTGGATAGGGGGTTAGTATCGAAAACGTCGCTGCCGGAAGTTTTATTTTTACAATAAATTCAAGCGTCCTTTCAAATATTGAGGTGTCTTCGTTATCAAAGCCAAAGACGAAAGATCCGTCAACACCAATTCCGCTGTCAAGAATGCGCTGGATCATGTCTTTGTACTTATCAAATTTATTGGGCTTACCGGACGCTTTGAGGGAATCTTTGCTGATGGATTCCAGACCGATAAGCATGCCGATACAGCCGCTTTTTGCAGCCAGATCAAGAAGTTTTTTGTTATCGGCAAGGTGAAGTGTGCACTGGCTGACCCATTTTTTTTTTAAGGGGATCATTTTTTTAAGCAGCCGGACGGCATAGCCGGGTTTTCCGAAAATATTGTCATCTACAAATACGATAAAATCGCCATCCATACGTTCGATTTCTTGTATGACCTTATCCTCGTTTCGGACTCTGTAGGAGTTGCCGAAAAACGTGGTTACCGAACAGAATATACAATGATAGGGACAGCCTCTGGAGATCTGAAAGACGTTTTTGGTCAGATATCGTTTATTTCTGAGTACCTTTCTATCGGGTTGAGGGAGTCTTGAGATATCCGGAAACGATTGGTGTCGATAGAATTTGGCAAGCGTTCCTTTACGGAAATCTTCTATAACTTTTTCCCATAGCCCCTCGGCTTCTCCTATAACAACGCTGTCAGCGTGTCGGACGGCTTCATCCGGCAGGGTACTGGCATGGATGCCGCCGATGACAACAGATATTCCGCGTTTTTTATATTCGTCACAAATCTGATAGGCTCGAGTGATTTCGGACGTATTTGCGGTTATCCCCACAAGGTCCACTGGAGCATCAAAATCAATGGTGTCGATGTTCTCATCCAAGACTTCAACGTCGCAATCTTTTGGGGTTAGGGATGCAATCATCATGAGGCTCAAGGGAGCTATCTGGAAATAGCGCTTAAAATTCTGTTTCCTGATCACAGGTACAATTAGATTAATTTTCATAACGATTCGCTTTATATCTCATCATTGAAAAAATAGCAGGAAGCACAATAATTGCAGCAAACATACAAGCGACGATGCCGATGACGGCTACATATCCCATGCTCCTCAGGCCGGGATAGTGGGATAAGGCAATGGAACCAAACCCGACTAGGGTTGTCAGAGAGGTTAAAATAACGGCTCTCCCGGTTTGAAACATGCTTTCTGACACATTGAGATGATCTGATTTGAAATATGTGTTGGTAAAGTGAACGCCGTCGTCTATACCGATTCCGACAATCATTGGAATTACAATCAGGTTGATAAAGTTGAACTCTAAACCAAGTACGGGCATCATGCCGATCAAAAGGGCTAAACCAATCAAAACAGGCGTTATCGAGAAAAGCACCAGCTTTAGGTTGCGATAATAAATGATTAGAACCGCAATAATACCTAGGCTTGCTATCCATAAAGAAGATTTTAAATTTTTAATAATAAGGCCTTTTAAATCTCCGCTCAGAAAATTTGGGCCGGTCAAAACATAGCGACTTCTCTTGACACCGCTTTGTTCAAGTTTGCGGATGATCATCTCTCTAAATTGCGAGGTATCTGAGCGGGACCAAAGATCGGTGTTGGGGCTGATATAAGTAACGGTCTTATATGAATTGCCCTTTCGGATAACAAATATTTTTAACAGCCTGTCCAGTTCCCTATCTTGTACACTTGCAGGTAGAAGGAGTTTATCTTCTATAAAAGCCTTTGACAGGCTTTTAAAATACTTGTCATACATATCATGAATCTCGAAACCATTCTCCACCAGGGCCTGGTTGAATGTCTTTTTAATCCTTTTCATATCAAAAATATCGGTATGCTGTCGAATGAATCCCATATTTTTTTTCTGCTGACTGGGGGCTGGAAAGTATCTGCTGACCGACTTGATTCCAGCGATCATGTCCGATTTTTTTAGTTCAGCCAGTGACGAATATATGGCTGCACTGGTTTCCATAGCATTTGCCTCTGTTTCCTCTTTAGTAACTAAAAGGATCGATGCAGTTGAACCTCCAAGCCAATCCGTTATCTTATCCTGCAAACGCAAAACATTGCTGTCCCCCGACCGGAAATTTTTCAAGTTATCATTAAAAGTAATTCTGGTCCCTGAAGCGGCTGACAATACAATAATTACAGCAGTAACCACGAGAACAATCCGGGGATATTTCCGGATTCTATCCAAAAGAATATTTAAACCAAAACCTGCTATTGCAACCGTTCTTGGGAAGTATTTCCCATCTGAAAAATAGACAAGCAACGCAGGAAGTAAGGAAAACATGACCAGAAGGCAAATCAGAATTCCGATACCTGTTAAAATGCCCAGTTCGCTGAATCCTCTAAAATCGGAAATCCCAATACCAAAAAAAGCAACTGCCGTTGTAACCCCACCGACAAGAATTCCCATGCCGGATTCTTTAAAAGTAAGTTCCAATCGTTGCGGAACGGGCAGGTTTACGTTGTCCGCGGAAAAGAAACGATTGACGATGTGAATGGCAAAATCAATCCCCAACCCAATCAACACGCATGAGAAGATGCAAGTCAGGACATGAAGGCGCTGAAATGTAAGACTTGCAAATCCTATGGTCCATAAAAGACTGACAGCCATCGGCAATCCAACGAAAAAAAGAATTCTTGACGTTCGGAATGACAGGCCAAAAAGAAGCATTACCCCAATAAAAGAGGTTATTAGAGTTACTTTGATATCTCTTTTCGTCATAGCCTCGTCATTAAGAGCAATCGGATAGCCGCCAGTGTAAGATATCTTTATTTTATTAGAGAAAGCCGCAACTTTATCTGGTAATTCAGTTAAAGCGGCCTTTTCAAGAGAATACACTTGGGCCATTAATTTTTTGCTGAAATAAACGTCCTGAGGGGGCTTTTCAGGCTTCATGAATATGATATAGTCCCCCTTTTTGGTGCGGTAGTACCCGCTGTAAGGCTTAATTGTTCGTTGCCCGGTCGGTACCGTCAAGCTGGATTCCAGCAAATCCCTAAGCCCCAAAGGGTCAACATAGACCAGCTCTTTTGCGAATATGCCAAAAGGGGTCATTAAGGTCTTTTTGTTCTCAAGTACCTGTTTATGAATTCCCTCGTCAGACAATTTTTGAGTTAAGTTGTTGAGACCCTTTGCTTTCAACAGTTGAGGCAAATATTCCAGGTATATCTGAAAAAGATCGGATAACTGCCTGGTTTCGCTTTTATATTCGATTTCGGTTATCAGCCGGCTTTGAGCGTATTTCTTTGATAAATGTTCAACAATTTCTTCAGAATCTTTCTGATCGATATTTTGGGGCATTTCAACCAGGGCAATTAAGGTTGATTGAATCCCAATGTTTTCGACGACATCAAAAAAAACATCGACACTGGGATTATCCGAAGGAAGTAGGGATATGAGGTTAAGGTCGAGTTTAAGGCGAGCGGCAAGGATAATTGCAACAATGGACAGAAAGACAGAAATAATCAGGATAAGTTTATGGAAGCGATAGATAATTTGATGCATTAAGATGGCCCCTTAAGTTCCCTCTATAATATAATAAAGAACGTAAGGGAAAAGATTTATTTATTAACTACCAGCCGAGCGGAACAATTGCAAGAAATAATATTATCCACCGGAGCTCCTTGGTCAACATTATTTATTAATAAGAAAAGCCCCGATTTCCAAAATGGCTTCGCCGACTCCTAAAAGCAAAAGACACCCAAGCAGGCTACCAACGATCATCAAGGGATAACTGGTCTGCCTGGGTAATTTTAAAAGTTTTGATAAAAGAACTCCGCTCCACATGCCGCAACCTTTTAACGGCAGCATGCTAATTGCTATAACTCCGGGTTTACCTAAAAACTGTAGCCATTTGAAAAACCTTGATTGTTTAAGTCGATGGATCTTTTTCTCGGATTTGTTGTAGAATTTTTGTATAATTATCCGATTCGAAACAGTATTATATAAATGATAAAATAATGGAATTTGAAGGGTATCTAACATAACCACCACAGGTAATAAAAAGAAAATTTTGAGTCCCAGAAATTGAGCGCTTAGTATGGCAGCTGGTCTCCCACCCAGAATATATAGCGGGATAAAATACAACACAAAATGATCGTTAAGATTGTTTTTTAAAAATATTATAGCATCAAGCATGGTTGATGAAATTTCGGGATGTTTGGTAGGCTAAAACATCCGACACGGTTGTAAAATTAAAATCATTAAGTAAACGATCGAGTCGTTTTTCTGTACTTTCTATGCCTGCATCCAAAACAAACCTTTTAATCACGGGCAGTCGAAAGCGAGGGGTGTTGTGATCAAACTCACGAGGATGCAGAAAGACGAGAGCGGGATGATCTTGATTGTTTAATTTCCGAATAGCGTTTCGAATAAGACTGTAGGGAAATGTTCGTAATCCCCATCCTCCTCCCAAAGGAAAGTTGACCAAAGGCGTGGTGCCGACAAGCGGTGGCACCTCCCAGATCTGTCCCTGTTCCAGATTCAATACATGAGGAGTTTTTTTATATTTAGGGTTACCGATTATATGCAGAGGTGCCATGCTAGAATCATAAACAAAGCCTTCCTGCTGCAATATGTCAAGTGCCCATAAAGAGTCATCTCGGATCGACCATTCCGGGGCTCTGAATCCTTTTATTGGGCAATTTGTGATATGAGAAATAACTTCAACAGACTTTTTTAAGTCTTTTCGAAAGGTTATAGGTGTCATGGTATAAACCTGGCGGTGGGAATATCCATGTGTGGCAATTTCATGACCCGCGTTTTGGATGTGTTTAATCAGATCCGGATGTCTTTTGGCCACAAAACCCAGGATAAAAAAAGTGGCCTTTACACCTTTTCGAGATAGAATATCTAAGATCTTCAAAGTATTATATGCAACACGACTTTCCAGATGAGACAAATCCGTGATGGGAATATGGTTTTCAACACCGCAGATATGAAACCAGTCCTCTACATCCACGGTTAATATATTATCAACGGTCATTTTTCCCTCTGTTTAAGCCGATGTTTCATATCCGGATCGTAGAGAAAGGTCAATGGTGTCAGCATTCTTCCCAATATGGGCAGAGGGTCTTTTAAAGATAAGATATCATAAGATGTTTGTTTATCCCAAAAGTTGAAAAATCCGGGCAGCAAGTCCATGCGTTTGGGGTTGAAAATAAAATGTAATATATCTCCCGGCAGAAGCCAGCGGCATTTTTTCCCGATCTGGTAATGTTCCACCGGTTTAAAATTTTCGCCGCGTGACATTTTAAGCAAAAGATATGGGAAATTGACTCCCGCTGCTACGGCCAGGGATAATGACCCCCAGAATCTAGGATTGATTTCCATCAATTTGGGAATACCGTCACGAGGATCCATCTTGAACTCAACCATCGCTACTCCGAACCAATCGAGGGCTTTTAATAATGTGTGGGCCATATCTCGAACATCATCATTTCGGACACTTTCTCGAAGCGTGCTGGCACCTCCGGTCACAGGGTATTCCCTCAATCGCTTATGGACGAAAGAAGCCTTGACGTCTCCACTTTTCCCCATGAGAAAAGAGGCGCCGTAACCATTTCCATGTGAAGGGATGCGTTCCTGAATCAAAGGGTAGGGGAAGCGCCGATGGACCGTAAGGTACTGTTTGATTAATTCGTCCGAGTTTTTAGGATAGGATACTCCCACCGCGCCGGCACTGTTTTTGGGTTTTATCACCACCGGATACGGCAGGCTGGCCTTAAGATCATTAAGCTGTGTGATATCGTCGATGTACCAGGTTTTTGGTATGGGAATCCCTTTATCTTCTGCCAATTTAAGGATTTTATCTTTACGGTTGGCAAACTGAAGTTTTTCAAAGGATGGTATTGGAAGATACGTCCGTCGAGAAAATTCAGAATGAAACTTGGATATTAAAAAGGTCGTTTCATCTTCCATGGACAAGAGCATTTGATAAGAATGCCGTGATAATTCCCTGAGTAAAAAACAGACAAAATCTGCTGGATTAAATAAAGGCGACGGATAAACGACAGTCCGATGGCAATATCTGGAAAAAGCCGCGGTTGCCAAACGGGTGCTTTCGCCTGCTGTAACTCGAATCCCGTTAACCCCAAGGGCTCGAACCGCTGCCAATGACTTGCGCCAGTGAGCATCCGTTAAAAATACATCGGAACTCATACGTATCTATGCCATACAATATCTGTCAAGGGTAAAGGCTGTCAACAAAACCGGCATTTTGGAGACCGGTGGATATCCAACCCATTCTCGGTCAGTGCATTATCACACCTAAAACGACATGGCAACCTGTTACACCCGATAATCTTGATCTGCGTTATCTTTGTTCCTAATATTTATTTAAGAGATGTCAGGTAGGTTGTCGATAAATTTTTAACTAGTGTCCATCCATAAATGAGGATTTTTGTTCAAAATCAAGGCATGCGAAAAAAATATCCACAGGCATATGTGTAATATTCCGAGGATTATTTTTTGAGCATAACGCAGAAATTGGGCAAAAAGACCATTTATGGATGGACACTAACTAACGATAACAAAAGTTTGATCTTGCATTGAAACAGCAGATTTGTTATGTGTTTTTACTTTAAATTTTAACTTTTTATCCCAAATATAGATACGTTAATGGAATTTAAGCATCAGAGAGTGATCGTTACCGGCGCAACCAAAGGCTTGGGAAAGGCCATTGCGCTGTCTTTTGCGCAAAAAGGTGCCTGGGTGGCAGCAAATTACGCTTCTGATGATCAAAGTGCGGCCACCACGGAATCGGAACTTTCCTCTTTAACCCAAAAATATTTGCTTTTAAAGGCTGATGTTACCTCTAAAAATGACGTCGACAAAATGATCAAAAGCGTTGTGGATCAATGGGAACATGTAGACATCTTGGTCAACAACGCTGGAATTATAAGAGATAAATTACTCATGTTTCTTGACGAAGATGACTGGGACCGCGTCATTGATGTCAACCTCAAGGGGACTTATCTTTGTTCAAGAACAATTCTAAAAACCATGATTGCACGAAAGTTTGGACGAATTATAAATATTGCTTCACCAAGTGCATTTACAGGCCGAGCCGGGCAGACAAATTATTCGGCCTCTAAGGGTGGGATAATTTCTTTTACCAAATCTCTTTCCAAAGAAATTTCTCGTTTGGGCATCACTGTAAATGCCGTCAGTCCGGGTTTTATTTCAACGCCTATGACAGAGAGCCTAAATCAAGATATAAAGTGTGATCTTTTAAGCAGGATTTCAATGAGAAGATTGGGTCAACCCGAAGACATTGCCGAAGCCGTTCTCTTTTTGGCATCTGCGAAAGCCGGATATATTACGGGCCAGGTATTGGGTGTTGATGGCGGTCTGATCTGAATTGATGGATAAAATAAGAGGTGAAATTGGAAGAGATAATTAACAGTAACGGAAAATTATGTGAATTTCTTAAAAAAATGATTATTGACACTCTCCGTTTGGAAGATATTACCCCCGGAGATATTGAAAATGAAGCTTCGCTGTTCAAAGATGGGTTGGGACTTGATTCCATAGATGCTCTTGAACTTGTTGTGGCTATAGAAAAAATTTTTAATATCATTATTGAAGATGAGGATGTGGGCAAAAAAGCATTCGCTTCAGTCAATGCTCTTGCTGTGTTCATTCAGGATGGATATCAACGTGCACTGAAAAATTAATATTAAGAAAACTCAAAAAAAACAAGGCAGTTGGGGCCTGGTTTTTTATATAGCCGAACAAACGTAATTGCAACTGTTTAGATTTTTGAAACACTTTAGCCTTTGAAATCGTTTTGTTTTAAAGGACTAAACTAATTCAAAATGGATTAAATCGTGAAATGGTTAGAAACCGATGACGTCGTCCGTTTTAATGAGGTTGACGAATGGGGTATTGCCTGGCATGGTCATTATATGGCATGGTTTGAGGTCGGCCGCATGGCGTTGCTTCGGCGCTTTGATCTTTTGCCCAGACAAATGGTTGAGTTGGGGGTTATCGCACCTGTCATCCGGTTAAAATGTGATTTCAAGCACCCGGCAGTATGCGGAGACTCGATCATTGTCAGAACGACAGTGATCAAGCCTGAAATTGCGGCATTGACATTTAAATTTGAAGTGTTGCTTAAAGAAAATCAAAGGCTGCTCGCGCAAGGAGAAACCACACAGGTTTTTTTGACAACGTCAAAAAAAATGATTTATCGAATTTCCGGAGAACTCGCAAAACGAATAGACACGCTGATACGTTACTGCCAAAAGGAATAATAACTGAATCTTTCATAAAAATGAAAGCCTTCGACGTGTTCAAGGTTCAGGTAATGATTTCATGTAGTTGTCAATTGCCCTTCACTTTTTTATAAACCTCGGTTTTTAAATGGACAAAAATCCTTCCAGACGAGTGGCCATAACCGGAATCGGTGTTATCACCGCTATCGGAGAATCCGTATCTGAATTCCGACAGGGACTTTTTAATGGTAAGTGCGGTATTGGGTCGGTATCACTTTTTGACACCTCCGGTTTTCCCAGTCAATTGGCTGCGCAGGTTAAAAACAAAAATCTGGAGGCCTGTATTGATATTCAGAAATTTAAGCGGGTCTCCCGCTGTGACCTGTTAGGCCTGATTGCTGCCAAAGAAGCCTTTTTAGACTCCGGCCTGGATCTGGATCAATGTAACCGGGATAATATTGGTGTTATTATGGGAGGCGGTGCCGGTGGCATGCGTTCCTGGGAAAAATACAGAAGGACGCTATGGTCAGGAAAAATCAGACCAAGACCTTCCTTGCTGCTGCCTTTTGCATCCTGCACCTTAGCCGATTTCATTGCCAGCCATTACGGGTTGACAGGATTCAGGAATACAATCTCTACGGCCTGTTCCTCCAGCAGTACCTCAATCGGATATGGTTTTGATCTGATTCAAACCGGTGTTCATGACATCGTTGTTACCGGAGGAAGTGAAGCCCTTTCCGAATTAACTTTTGCGGGTTTTAACGCTTTAAGAGTCATGGATCCCCTTTATTGCCGTCCATTTGATAAAAATCGTAATGGACTCTCATTGGGCGAAGGATCTGCGATCGTTATTCTGGAAAATTATGAACGTGCCCGAGACAGAGGTGCGACAATTTATGCGGAAGTTCTCGGGTATGCCATTAATGCCGACGCTTTTCACATGACTACGCCGGATCCCGATGCCATGGGAATGAGCACCGTTATGGCCAAAGCAATAAAAAGAGCCGGCCTCAGCACCAAACAGGTGGATTACATCAATGCCCACGGCACGGCAACGAAAATAAACGATGATGTCGAAACCCGGGCTATCTATAGAGTCTTTGGCCGGAAAAAAGCCCGGGAATTGGCCATTAGCTCAACAAAATCGATGATCGGTCACTGTCTCGGATCAGCCGGAGCAATAGAGGCGGCAGCAACTGCCCTGGCTTTATACAGCCAGATAATCCCGCCCACCATACATCTAGATGAACCGGACCCGGATTGCAATCTGGATTATGTTCCCAATCATTCAAGGGCGCAGGAGATTCATTTTGCTCTGAGCAACTCCTTCGCATTTGGAGGAAACAATACGTCGCTCGTTTTTGGTAGGGCAAGCGCGGATATTTAAAAAGCAGCTGTTGAAAATGTCTAATATTGTAATCACAGGTCTGGGTGTTATCAGTCCGATGGGTGTCGGATGCGACACCTTTTGGAAAAATTGCCGAAAGGCAGAGAGTGGAATAAGAAAAATCACTTCCTTTGATACCCGTGCCTTCCGATCTAATATTGCCGGTTTGGTTGAAGGGTTTAATCCGGGACAGTTTATGCCATCCCGGATTTATCGAAGAATGAGTCGGATTTCAAGGATGGCGGTAGCTGCGAGTATAGAAGCATTGGAAGACAGTGGAATCGGACTTGATACCATTGACAAAGGGAGGGTTGGGGTAATTTTTGGAACAGCTTACGGCAGTAGTTCACATGTAGAAGATTTTTATCAAAGCCTTCTTAATGACGGTCCGAGAGGTGCCCAGCCATTTTTATTTCCTGAGACAGTCCCGAATGCCCCTACAAGTCATGTCGCCATGTTTCATGGTATAACAGGTCCAAATACCACTTTTTGCCAGAACGATATTTCCGCGGAAATTGCTATTCTCTATGCCCGAAATCTCCTGTTACAAAACATCGTTGATATTGTCCTTGTCGGCGGCGCTGATGAACTGTCCGCCATGCAGTATGCCTGTTTCGACACGCTGGGTGCGCTCAATAAGGTAAAAGTAAAAGAAGATGAGCCTGTAAAACCCTTACCCGGCGGCGGCCTTGTTCTTGGTGAAGGCGCCGGGGTATTGATTATGGAAAAACGTGAATTTGCCCTTGAGCGTGGTGCAGAAATTTATGGAACCTTTACGTCGGGAGTTAACACCGGAGGTATAACCTCTATCGGACATTATGAAATTAACGGGGAACAGACATTCCGTGCCATGTCTCAGGCAATCGAGCAGGCAGACGTTGATTCTGACAAGGTTGATCGGGGCATTGATCTTGTCGATGTATCGGCAAACTTTTCCGCTGAACTGGATCGGATGGAATATATTCAACTTAAAAACATATTTCCGAAACACATAAAAGAGTTAAAGGTCACGCCTTTGAAATATTTAATGGGAAATTTCGGAGGCGCCGGAATTATCCGGGCGGCTTCCATTCTCCTTGCGTTGCGTCACCAGCATCCGCTTCCTGTATTAAAGGCTGAAATATTAAAGGGTGAACCATTTGATGATATGGAATGGGAAATTCCTTCTATGAATAAAATTGAAACAGCTCTGATGACGACATCTACTTTTGGCGGCGGAAGCAGCAGCCTGATTTTTACCAGCAATTGAAAAAAGTTATGAAAGTCCTTCTGGTTTCACCCAATGTTGAAACACTGCCCGACCCTGTTTTTCCCATCGGTTTGGCTTATATCGCTGCCTCTTTAAAAAAAAATCAAATCCCCTGTCAGGTTCTGGATTTGTGTTTTGTTAGCAACTATGATGCAGCCCTTTCATCTGCAGTAACCTCCTTTGCTCCTGATATCATTGGCCTGTCTATTAGAAACCTTGATAATGTCAGTTATCCCAAATACATTTCCTATCTTGAATTTTATCGTCAAATCGTCAAAACCCTTCGACAATACAGCCAGGCACTTATCGTTATCGGCGGAAGCGGTTTTGCTCTGATACCCGAAGCCATCCTGAATTATCTCGATGCAGATGTCGGGATCATGGGTGAGGGCGAGTTTGCTTTTGTAAAGTTCATCAATGCGTTTGAGCGGAAAAAGTATCCTCGGATGATATCAGACTCACGAATTGTCAATTATTCACCGGGAATCATAGAAAATCTTGATACGCTTCCTGTTCCGGATCGAACAGAATTTGACAATGCCGCTTATTTAAAATGGGGTGGGATGGGGAATATACAAACCAAAAGAGGCTGCCCTTTTAAGTGTATTTACTGTACGTATCCTGTCATTGAAGGCAAGACAATAAGGCAAAGAAGTCCAAAACACGTTTGTGACGAGATTGAGAATCTATTAGAACTCGGAATCCGACAACTTTTTTTTGTTGATAATACCTTTAATTATCCGATGGATCATGCCAAGGCCGTCTGCAAAGAAATTATCCATCGTAAACTGCCCATTAAATGGAGTTGCTATGCCAATCCCGAATTTGTTACGCCGGAACTCATCGAATTAATGCTTGAAGCAGGTTGTACAGGGCTTGAATTCGGGAGTGATGCAGCGAATGAGACAATGCTGATCAACATGGGCAAAAATTTCACGGTTCATGACCTTAAAAACGCCTCAGACATTTGCCGGAAGTCTGGGATGGCATTTTGCCACTCTTTACTTTTGGGAGGACCTGGTGAGACAATGGAAACTGTAAACCAGACGTTGGAAGCCATTCTGAATATGTCCCCCATAGCCACCATCTGTATGATCGGTATCAGGGTATTCCCCAAAACAAAATTATCCGTGATTGCCGAGGCGGAGGGGATGATAGACTCTAAAGAAGACTATTTAAAACCGGTCTTTTACATCTCGCCGGCTATAAAAAAAGAAATCCTGCTCTTTGTAAATAAATTTTCAGAAAAACACCCGACCTGGATATTTCCCGGCCTTAATATTAATATAAATGTTGACCTGCAAAAGAAGTTACGACGCTTTGGGATTAAAGGGCCTTTGTGGGAGCATATGAAAATCGGTAAAAAGTTTAACCCGCATAGCTCATAAACTAGAGATTCAATACAAGGCGAAAACCCAGGTCAAAATTCCTGGCTCCCGGCGAGCTGAAGTTTCGATTCGCCGACCGACACGGCCCGGCACCGCTGAACCAGCTTCCGCCCCGGTGCAGCCGGCTCGAACCTTTTCGTGGTCCGGTGGGGTCGGTTACGGAACCTGGAGGATAGGATTTATACCAGTCCTGACACCACTCCCAAACATTGCCGTGCATGTCATACAAGCCCCAGTTGTTGGGCGAAAAACTTCCAACAGGAACCGTTTTTTTTCTAAATTCTCCTTTGGCGCATCCGGGAAAAGGATAATTCCCGTCATAATTGGCCTGATCAGTGGATAAACATCGGCCAAAAGCAAAGGGCTCTGTTGTCCCCGCTCGAGCCGCATATTCCCATTCCGCTTCAGACGGCAGTCTGTAAATACCGTTGCCTTCCTGCTGATTGAGCTTATGGATAAATTTTTGGACATCATTCCAAGACACCTTTTCGACCGGGCAGTCATCACCGCACTTATTGAATTGGGAAGGGTTGCTTCCCATCACTTTTTTCCACTGGCCCTGGGTCACTTCTGTGGTTTGCATGTAAAATTCTTTGGTCAATGTCACCTGATGTTGTTTTTCATTAAACGTATGTCCGGGTTCATTGGGCGGACTTCCTAACATGAAACTGCCCGGAGGAATCCTGACAAACTTCATGCCTATGGAATTTTCAATACCCTCATAAGCTATTTTGAACTTCAATCCCTCGGTATCGCCAACCTTTAAATTGCCTGCGGACGGGTATTTGGCTAAAAGATTTTTCCAAGCCTCTTCTTTCTTCGTTTTCCAAAAAAAAGACGAGATGACCGATCTATATGTGTTGATATTTTTTTCGAGTGATGCAAGCAACTTTTTTCTTTTTTTTGCTCTAAGTTCTTCTATCTCGGCCAAGCGTTTAGCTTCTTCAGCCTGCCGCTTTCGTTTCAATTCTTCAAGATGACGTTGTTGCGCTTCTTTTTCGCGAGCCATTGCGAGCATTCTATCCAAGCTGTCATCCTGATTCTCAGCGGTAGTACCCAATCTCCTTCTCATTTTTAATATCTTCGCGTCTAATTCAGCCACTTCCCTCTCACGCTTTAAAATTTCTTTTTCCTCTTTCTTTTTTACTGCCATAGCTTCTGTTTCCATCTGCCTTAGCCGTTCAAGTTCCTTTGATTTTTGTAAAGCTTCGGAAGATAAATTCTTTAGCCGGGAATCTTGCTTTAAAAAAAATACGATTTCACCGCCCTGCTGAGCTCCTGTGTCTTTAAGAGATCCTAATATGGGAAACTGATCAGCGTTTTCAGCGACCCCCGCCTTGATATCTAAAAACATCTCGGATGGTACGAGAAATGGTTTCTGGTTTTCTTTTAGAGTCTTGATGAGAAAATATGAGAAGATGCTGTTTTTACCAAATCCGGCATCGGATACAGGCTCAAGACCACCCGATGTAATTGCCTGTCTGGAGGATAATTGATATGCTTTTTTTATTATCCTTTCATTAATCGTAGGCATAATACCTCTGCTGCCTCGAAAAAAATCACCGGCAAAACATGAATCCGAAATAAGCAGGATATGTTTTGCTTTGATGGCATCTATTTTCAAGTAATCTTTTATATCGTTATTTGAAATCCATGCGGACGCATCTTGTGTCCCACTTTCAACAGGAATCCAGGAACCTCTTTTGGTTATAGAATCCAGTTGCCCGTGGCCTGCATAGTAAATAACAAGTGAATCCTCCTCTCTAATATGATTCGCTAAATAGCGAAGCTTGCTAATGATGTTCTTTCTTGTTGCCTGTTCGTCATATAGCTCTATCAGATGATCTTTATCAAAGTAGTATCGGGAAAGGAGAACATCTTTTACGGCTTTTGCATCATTTACCGCTGTTTTCAAGGGGGGCCATTTAATATATGTGTTAATTCCTATTACAAAAAGCCATTGATTACCAACAACTTCTGAGCCTGATGGTGATATGGGTCTAACACCGATTCCTCGATCTGCTCCGGCATAATGGGGTATTAAAAATATAATCGCGGAAATAGATAAAATAATGACTTTCTGAATCCTTTTCATTTTGTATCTCCAAGCATTTATCGAAATAATAATTTTTTAACAATCATATTGGAATTTAATATCTATGACAAAACCATTTGTCAACCTGTGAGATTTGGAAAATCATACCAATAATATAAGAAACAATAACTATAGCACAACCAGCCTGCGGAGTAGCACATCATGGGCATTGCTCGAATGGCATTTACAATAACCAATCCTTATATTTTTTGCATTGATCGTTTTCGGAATCTTTAACCGCATCTCGAGCCTTCATTTTTAACATCGTCTCAGTGTATAACAGATCGGGAAAAATTTTTAGAATAAGGCGTGAAAGTTGAGCAAAACCTTGATTTTATATATGAATGTAGTGTAAGGGATAACATAGAACAGAGGAACTTGAATCCACTTATTTCTGATAAACGTTTCGATTGTGTAATAAATATTCTTTTGGTATCTAATTGACATGTTAGAAAAAAACCATAAACTCCGTTTCGTTAATCAATGGATGCTGACATCAATAAACCGGGAATGCTTTCTTGACAGAATACTTTATGCGGGAATCCATAGAATTGGGAGAAAAAGTGGCATCTTTAGAAACCAAGAGTAAGGCGGCATTATTACTCTTTTTGATGTGTTGGGTCTTTTCGGGCTGTGTTCACGCGATCATGCCCTTACCGGAAGGTGTTGATTTTCAAAGCAAAAGATATTGTGTCGGTGCCAAAAATATAGAATTTCTTGCGGATTTAACCTATAAGGATGCTGTTGGAGAAATGGTTCATGAACAGGAGATTTTTGACACTATTTTCACGCTGATTGATAACGCTCGAGAATACATTCTCATTGATATGTTCCTCTTCAATTCATATACAGGAAAATCAGAAAAACCATACCGCAGGCTCAGTTCCGAGCTCATGTCCAGCTTAATAAAGAAGAAAGAGCAGATTCCTTCCATAAATATTGACTTTATCACCGACCCTGTGAACAATGTGTATGGTGGAGTAAAATCCAAAGAAGTCGATATGTTGAGGAATGCGGGGATTAATGTGATTTACACCGATCTCAGAGAATTGCGTGACAGCAACCTTTTATATTCACCTATTTGGAGGCTATTCATACAATGGTTTGGCAACTCTGACAGCGGGGGTATTTTCAAACATCCTTTCAGCGGAGATGCGCCGGGAATTACGTTAAGATCATATTTAGCGCTATTGAATTTCAAGGCCAATCACCGGAAGGTAATTTTGGCAGACAACATTGGAAAGTGGACCACGGTCATTACTTCCGCCAATCCGCACGACGGGAGTTCAGCTCACTCCAATATCGCCCTAAAGATTACCGGCGACTTTGGCCGGGAGATCTATACTGCAGAGAAATCGGTAGCCGCATTCTCCCATGGAAAACTCCATGATGTTTTTTTTGAACATATGGATCCTAAAAATGCCGGACAAACAGATTGTGTCTGTTCATACCTTGTCACTGAAAAGAAGATTGAAGAGGAACTGATTCAGGAGCTTGAGAGCTTAAAACCGGGTGACAGCGTTTTTATGGCATTGTTTTACCTTTCCCATAGAAACATAATAAAAGCGTTATTAAAGGCTGCCGAAGCAGGGGTAAATGTGAAAATCGTTCTTGATCCGAGCAAGGATGCTTTTGGCCGTAAAAAGAACGGCATCCCCAATCGACCCGTCGCCTATGAGCTGACGAAAAAATCACATGGCCAAATAAAAATCAGGTGGTACCATACCCATGGAGAGCAGTTTCATACCAAACTGACCCTGATCGAAAAACAGAACGGTACGGCTGTTGTTGTATTGGGATCGGCCAACCTGACTCGAAAAAACATCGGAAATTTCAATCTGGAATTAGATGCCAAGGTCGTCGGCAATTCGTCGGCGGCCGTTATCCGCGAGATAAAACAATATTATGATAGAATATGGTACAACCAAGGGGGACACTATACCGAAGATTATCCGTTTTATGAGGATACGTCCTTTATGAAGACATTTTTATACCGATTATATGAATCTACCGGCATCTCCACTTTTTGAAGGAGGCAATATCATGGTCAACGCTTTGCGAAAAGATATCCCTTCTCTATTGAACAACCCGTTGTTTGAGGGATTATCGGATAAACAGCTTGAAGACGTTGTCGAAGTACTAGAAGAAGTGCATTTCAAAAAAGGTGCGATCATCGCTATGGAGGGGGAACCGGTGACGGAACTCTATTTTATAAAGAGCGGCACCGCAGAGGTATTCAAGAAAGAACCGGACATGGATCTTGAACATCATTTATCAACATTGTCTCCGGGGGACAGCATCGGTGAAATGGCGATTCTGGACAGCAAACCGCGTTCGGCATCTGTCCGGGCGGTTTCGGATTGTTCTCTGTTAATGCTCAAAAACGATACGCTGCAATCCCTTTCAGCAGCCGAAGAATCCATCGGTTCCAAGATCAAAAGTAATCTGAGTCGTGAAATGAGTGAGCGTCTGCGTCAATCCAACGAGATGACGGTGCATTCTTTGCGAGTACAGTTGGCCGAGGAAAAATCCAGAGTGGCCATGGGAATTCTTATCTGTACGCTGTTGGTGGGAATATGTCTGTATGTATTTTCTTTGCAGGTTCTGCAAAATCTGACTCATGCGGCCAAAGTATCCACAGTGGTCAGCGTAAGCATTATCTTTCTATTCGCAGCAATGTCTATTTTTGTGATTAAAAAAGGCGGATATCCATTTAGCATGTACGGTCTCACCCTCAAGAATTGGCGTCAATCGCTGATTGAATCCATTCTCTGGCTGATACCCATTCTGGCACTTTTGTGTGTGTTAAAGTGGCTTTACCTGACACGGTATTTAGGCGCACAAAATTATCCGTTGTTATCTTTGGGACAACATCTAAAAATGGGCAAAGGCGGCCTAATTCTCACTTGTCTGGCCTATTCAGTGTTCGCACCCGTGCAGGAATTTATCGCCAGGGGCTGCTTTCAATCTTCTTTCCAAAATTTTCTCATGGGTAAACATAGAATTTTGATCGCCATTGTCATTTCCAACCTTATGTTCAGCATGACCCATCTTCACATTTCCACCCGCTTTGCTTTGTTAGCCTTTGCTCCAGGCCTTTTCTGGGGATGGCAGTATGCACGTCATAAAAATCTTATCGGGATCTCGATTTCACACGTTATCATCGGTCTATCCGCTTCTGTTTTTATCGGTTTCCCGGGAATTTTATCATAAATGGATCCATTCATCTGCTTCTCAGGCGAATGCGGGTTTGTCTTCATTTCCATTCCACAGTACCATGCCGACATGGTTGATTATAGTGAAGCTTTGCAGACGCAAAATGTTTTCTTTATTGACGTTTACATTGAGGAAATGTAAATTGTTTCCACTATTTGGATTTGGGATTCAATTGGTACATCAAATGATAAACAAGCCTATTCTCATTATGAATATAGACGTTGACGGAGACGGAACTGTCGATGAATTCAGACAGCCGGATAAGATCTTCTGGATGAAGATATAACAAAGGTAAGACTCTGTTTGAAAGGGGAATGTTGTGTTTGATACTGTTTTTTGGCTAATCCTAATAATTGTCATTATTCTAAGCGGCTACACCATTTTATCCAAGCGCTTGCAGAAAATACCCGACATCCCCATTGGACTTATAATTCTTTATCTGATTACACGCATCATCGCATCAATTGCTCGTGATCTAAATTGGGCGGCTGAGTGGGCACCGTGGATTCAAGTTGCCTCCGCTGTTATTCTGTCCTGGGCAATCGCCCGATTGACTTTTTTTCTTTTCATAGAGTTGCCGCTCCGCCTGAGAAAGAAAGAAGAGCTCCCCAATATCACACGTGATCTTATACTGCTCACATGTTATGCAATCCTTCTTGTCATTGTGCTTCGCTTTAAAAGTAATATTAATCTTACCGGTATAATGACAACCTCGGCGGTTTTAACCGTTGTTGTGGGATTTGCTGCTCAAACAACATTGAGTAGTCTCATTTCCGGTCTTATGCTGCAAATCGAACGTCCTTTCGGGCTTGGCGACTGGATCAAACTTGAAGAAAATCAAGGCCGGGTGGTCGGCATTACCTGGAAATCTACTCGACTGCTTACACGTGAAAAAATTCTGATGTATATCCCGAACGCGGAAATAACCAATAAAAGCTTCTTGAATTATTCAAGACCGAATCGAACTCTGGTGGCACGAGTTTACATCGGAATAGAATACGGAGCACCACCCAATATGGTAAAAGATGTCATTATACAAGTTTTGAACCAGCATCCCCAGGTTTTAAAAATACCGCCGCCAGATGTTTATCTTAAGGAATTCGGCGATTTTGCCATTACATATGAAATTCGGTTTTGCCATAATAACTTTGCAAATGAACCTAAAATCAAATCAGATATAAATTACCAGATCTGGTACACACTTCGTCGTAATAACATTAAAATCCCTTTCCCGATTCGCGATGTCCATCTTAATCACATCGAAAGGCGTTTTCAAGCCAAGGAACTTGAAGCACAGAAAAGTTCTTTTAATATTGAAGGATTGCTTTGTCAAGTTTCGGTTCTTTCAGCCCTGTCAGACGAAATCCGAACTCAGATTGCAGAGCGTTCAGTGATTGCCGAATATGGGGCCGGTGAATTCATTGTACGTCAGGGTGATCAGGGAGATTCCCTTTATGTCATCCGTACCGGCTCATGCGGAATTTATGTTAGAAAAAACGGGAAGCAGGAAAATAGAATTGCTACCATCGAACATGGTGATTTTTTTGGTGAGATGAGCCTTTTAACCGGCGAACCGATTACTGCAACTGTACGGGCCATGGTAGATACCTCTGTTATTATTATCGATAAAGAGAATTTTTCTAATATCTTAAACGACAATCCCGCTATTTCTGTCCAGTTGGGCGAGATCCTGGCCAAACGCCAAAAGGAATTGGCCGAGGAAGCCGGTCGGATCGTCGCAGCGACACCTTCTTCCAGCAGCATGATTGCCAAAATCAAGTCGTTTTTCCGTATTGACTAACTATCAGATGTTACAGTGAATAAAATAGGATATTATCTTTTTGCCGATAAGCACAGGAACGACTCATGACGGATCGCCATAAATTCTCATCAAATGTATTTACCAACCAAACCGAAATGTTAAGGACATGTGTTGACGTCGGCAAATTATTAACTTCGACCTTGAATCTTAAAGAAATTCTGGAACTGATTATGCTTAAGGTCAGCCAATTAATCAGAGCACAACACTGGTCTTTACTTTTAAAAAATGAAGAATCCGGTGAGCTGACCTTTGAAATCGTCGTGGGTATAGATAAAGCGTTATTTAGCGGATTATCTCTATTGCCCGATGAGGGCGTCGCCTCTCATGTTGCAGAAACCGGCAGGGCGGTGTTCATACCGGATGTTAATGATTCTCCCCTATTCAACAAAAGGGTCGATCTTCATACCGGTTTTATCACCCGGTCTATAATTTGTCTGCCGCTTATTATCCGTGGAAAAAGTCTGGGAGCCATTGAAATCGTCAATGTCAAGGATATGAAGGTATTTGAACTAGAAGATTTACCGATTTTAACCATCCTCGCGGATTATGCGGCAATTGCAATTGAAAATTCCCGGTATGTCGATAAAATTAAGAAGATGAGCATAATGGATGAGTACACAGGTCTGTATAATGCCCGCTATCTCCACCAGATGCTCGATGATTTTTTCAGTAAAACAGATCAACAAACACCGCTTGCTGTTGTTTTTGTGGACATTGATAATTTTAAATCCATTGTGGACACTTATGGTCATCTTCTTGGAACCAGACTATTAAAAGAAACCGGTGAAACCATTAGAGACCATCTTTTTGATCAGGATATTCTGATAAAATACGGTGGGGACGAATATGTCATCATCCTTCCAGGAAGGAGTAAAACCGAGGCTGCAAAACAGTGTGAAAATATTCTTTGCGCTATCCGGGAATCAACCTATCTGAAATCAGAAGCTAAACCTGCCAAAATTACGGCAAGTTTTGGAGTTGCATCGTATCCCGAGGATGCGGAAGCCAAAAAGGAGTTGTTGATTTCAGCCGACAATGCGCTGTTTAAAATAAAAAACTCAATGAAAAACAGTATCGGTATGGCATAAGCTTGATCTGCTCTTAATCCCCTCTTTGTGGGTCCCGATCTGTTTTTACAAACGATCGCCGATTCGTCTTTAGGTTGCCGAAAACAACGTTTGCCGCTAACTTCCCGCTTCAGTTTCTTGTCCGGTTCTTCTGATTTTTCTCATGATGCCCAATCCAACAGGGATAAGAACAATTAACATTAGCTCAAACACAAGAATCCCACTGATAATACGATCAAACATGCCGGCTTCTTCGATGCGAGCAAGCAAAAGGTCAAAGGGAGAGACGCATACGAAAACAATCAAGGTTGTGGTGGTAATGACCAGAACCCATGTAAACAGGAACGAGTAGATAAATCGAATACGGAACTGCTGCTGATCTGTCGCAAAAAAAGCATTGAGAATAAATAAAATTACCATGAATGCCCACAGACAGACCATGATTTCTTGCGGAAGAAATCTATGGCCTGCCATGGATTCGTAGACCCACCGGAAAACAGGAGATAGGATTGTGTTGTTATTTTCGATGTTGGCATAGAAATGAGTTAATAGGATATCCAGAAGCGATCCAGTGAAAAAGAAAGGAATGAAAGAAATCAAAATAAGAGTTACTGAGACAAGCTCTCTTTTTAAAAAATAATATAATTCTTTCATTCTATCTTAGGAAGTAAGTTACATCTTCCGGGTAATGATAAAACAAGTGTCGGAAACAAAAGATCCGGGTGCTGAAGATGCCTTCCCGGTGCGTGGAGGTGCGACCACACCAATCCCTCTTGTGTGTACGGCATCACTGACACTTCGGGTGACTGTTTGATAATACCCGCCACCTTCGGCAGCCTGGCGAAGAATTTTTTCTAAACCTGTAAACTGCGATAGTGATGCAACAACCGTAACGATATCCCTGCCAAAGGGCTTTTGTACGATCAGTTCGTTCTTTTTACCAATAATTGTCGGCTTCCCGGCCATGATATGGTTGGCCTGATCATGAACATTAGGAAACAGCAGGGTATTCATCTTGGTCTCAGCAGTGGTGCCCTCACCAATAGAAGAAAGATATATAACCTTAATATAGCAATCTCTGGAGGCTTTGACTATAAACCGGATGCTTTCACCCTTATAATAATCGGCACCCTCTCCTTTAATGGGGGTAATTGTAACATTGAAATTCGGATTCCTGCTTTGATTTTTCACATCGTCCTGGGCAAGCGCCAAGAAATGATCTTCATGTATGTTATTGGCCACCTTAGATAGAAGTTCCTGAAGGGTTTTGTTCTGAGACATTAGGGCTTCCATCTTTTTATTCTGATCCCGGAGCATCTCTTCCTGTTTATTCCATTTATCTCCGAGAGTAGTTATTTCATTTTTTATGCCGGTATATTCCACTTTTGTTTGATCACCTGCTGATCCTACTTTTTGATCAACTCTTATAATGAGCTTTTCAAGTTTTTTTAACCGGGCTTCCTGAACTTTCCCCTGGTGGACAAGGATGTTGGCGATTTTTTTTAGCCCAGCCGCAATTTCTTCTTGATTGTTTTCCAATCGATCGACCACTTCTTTAACAAAATCCTGCTGTTTGACCTGCCTGTCCGCTTCTGCCCTGTCAATGGCGACCATTACCCAGTAGATATTCTTTTGGTTGTCCGTCCATTTGTACTTTTCTCGAATCCCGGAAAAAACTTTGCGGGTGCTGACAAAAAGGGATGAAGCGACATCCTGGTCTGCCTGTTGTCCCTTTTGTACCAGCCTTTCTTTAAATTCGGATTTTATGGACACCGAAAGCTGATAACAGAGTTCATCCAATGCGCGGTCTTTAGATCGTCTTCTGCTTTCATGATCAGGCGATTCTCCAACAAATTCTGCTTGACCGACGCCGTAATAAAACCCTTTCGACACGAAAATACCATCTTGATACGCTTGAAGCCATTGAGGAGAGTTCGAGGAATGTCCAATACCCGGAATGGTCAGAAGAATCACCAATACCACTGCTTTCCAGTATATTCGGCGGCTATTTTTTGGTATCATGTTTCCCCCTTATCCTTGTCATGCCTGCTTTTTGTCTGAATTTTAATGTGTTATCTTTCGTGAAGTAATGCTAAAAATTGTTTGGCATTCTTGTTTTCCGGCTCACGCTTTAGAACTTCTTTATAGATGATTTCGGCCTTTGAAGGTTGTCCTGACAAATAAAGAGCAGAGCCTAAATACAAAAGATATTGTGTATTATCAGGATCTATTTTCGTTGCCTGGTAATAATTAAAGACCGCCTTTTTGAACTTGCCGATTTCAAGATAACAAAATCCAAGCCAAAATCGTGCTTCAGCCTCACGTGATTTCTCCTTTGTAGCGATGTTTAGAAGCCTGATGGCTTTTGGGTAATCCTTTTTTCGAACAGCTGAGACGCCTTCGATAAAATCATCCAGAGCTGATTTTGCGGCGGTCACTTCTTTATCCGGCTGAGGTGCTGACGATTTTTCTTTGGTTACCGCAGTGTCTGCTTTTTTCAAAACTGAGGTCTTCGCCATGCGGCTGACAATGACGAGACTTCTGTCATTTTGCGGGGTGGATTCAGGGAAAGCACCTATTGTAACTGCCTGTCGTTCTCCTTTATAGTCTTTAGAACTCAGGACCACGATGCGGGCTGACTTATGATCCGGATACGAACTGAAAATGTGGACATTTTGGGGAAGGCCGAAATAGTTTAGATCAACATTCAATGATGGAAGATCAATATTTTTTGCCGTTATTCCCGTCTGAAAATTATCAATGATCAGATTTCCGCCGATCAGTCCGGGAGCCTGGTCGAGGAAAACACCATTTTTATTATAGCTGATATCATTTTTAAGCACTTTGGCCGGAGAGCGGATAAGCTTTATGCCCGAATCTAAATTGTAGGCGATCCGGCATCGCGTGATGCGCGCTTGCGCCATATCCGCAGATTCAATTCCATTTGTTTGATTTTTGTAAACAGTTAGATCGTCCAGAACAGGGGCTGCCCGGCTGCCTTCAATTCGAATGCCGGTCATGCACTCCTTAACAGTGCCGGTAATAATTTCCGGAGAGCTTTCGATAATTAGAAGACCGATTACAGAGTCGTTCAGCTCAAAATTCGATAGCTTGCATTTTTCTGCAGATCTTTCAAAGACGATTCCGCCCCATGGTTGGTTTTTATCGGTTGCCGTAAAAAGCACGGGGGAATTTTTTTCTCCAACAGCTTCCAATCGGCCATGAATGATTAAACGTGATTTTGCATCTGCCTTGATAGTGACGCCCGGTTTTATGGTCAATACGGAACCTTTCGGAACAATAACATCTCCTTTCAAATGATAGGGATTGGCACCGGAATGCCAGATCGACTCATCAGGAAGATTTCCTTCAACCAATGTAGGACCCGGTGGCACAGGGGTGCCCGGAACTCCAACAATTGTCCGGCTTTTGTTTCCGGCACGGTCGACTGCCATAATCCGGTAAAAATAGGTGGTATAATTTTCCAAATCTTTATCTTCAAAACGCGTAAATTCAGTATTGTTAATTTTTTGATATCCGGACAAAGGGGTTTTGCTTCTCCATATACCGTATTCTGCGACATCGTCTGCGGTGGATTTATTCCATCTAAGAACAACGTTTTGGTTGCCCGGAACTGTTTGTAAACCGGAAGGAGAATCCGGCGGTATACCATCGACATTAACGAAACCAAGAGTGTCTTCCCATCGGCACACATTGTTCCAGCTGTCTGAAAGACGAACGACGATGATGCCGTCACTGAGGGTATCTTTAGGTCGGACAATATATGAGCCGATATAGGTTCCCGGTGTTTTTTCTTGCATTTGAATCGTCTTTTTCCAGGGTGAAATGCTAAACGTTGCGTTTAGCCCGGCAGTCCCTTCGACCCCGACCTCCAGGCGCTCCCCTTTTCCAAGAAATCGGTTCATCCCGTTATGCACCAGGTTGGTTATTTTAGGAAATGATTTCCCTTTTAGGTTAGCCGAAGGCGGAATGGTTTCTACTAAAGATTGGCTCAGTTTATTGATTGTGGTGATGATATGATACCTTGACAGATCAAGTGCATTGGAAGCCGCAGCAATAATTGCTCCGATAGGACTTGTCGGGATGCTTCCGCTTCTTTGTACTTCCTTATGTTTTGCTGACCACAATATCTGTTTTGTTTCTGCATCGATCATTTCAAGTTCAACAGCAACGGTAAAAGAAGAATAAACCCCTGCATAATAAGTTTCAAATTCTGTTATTCGGCCAATGATCAGGGCGTCAGAATCCAGCAGTTTTCCGATTTTCGCCGGGTCAATAGTTTTAAAAACATTTTGAGGCTTAAACTTCGGCAGCTTGGTATGAATATAGCTAAGTTCAACATCCCTGTATGCCAGCGAACTGAAATTGTTGTAGAGCTGCCGCTGCAACATTTCAGGGGCTTCTTTCTCCTGGGTAAGGTTCTCAAAAGGAAGGATAGCGACAGACAATGGCTTGTCTTTGTCAAAATCCGGTGAAACAAAAACGTCTTTAGCAGGAATTTTATTCGCCATCTTTTCTTCCAGGCTGTCTATTTTTTTATTCAACCCGCCCCGGCAAGCTGACAGCAACACCCAGAAAGTTAATGCGAAACCAAATACCAGGACGACTTTCAAAAAAGATTTCATATCATAACCTTTAGATTTTAATCGAATTAGATCCGCAGCAATAACATCGACAAATACATCTTTGTTCAGTTGCCGGTATTAACCCGGCTTGTCGGCGTCGGCATTTGAGCCAGAACATAGAAGGATTTGTTGGCATGGCTATAACCGTGCCGAATAATGGTGACGTCTTTTAAAGCAATCTTAACCTTGGTCTCAGAAAGTTTCTGGGACATGGAACCCGTGTTGTCGGAAATTGTTTTTAAAAGAATATTGTGATGCGCCGCAAGATTAAATGCTAAATCAGCCCTGGCCTGGCGCTCGGCTTCCTCCCAGGCACTACCCGGTTTAATCCGGCCGGAGGCAGTGCCGATGCCATATACATATCCAGGATGTGATATTGGCTTTTTGACCCATTCAGGCGGTTCATCGGCGTTTATGTTGACCAGGCTGTCATCAATCTGATTCACCAGACCTTGAAACAACGACGCATCCGGACAAAACGCACAAAGTGAAATAATGCCATTCCCCATGCGATATTCACGGACAAACTTCAGGTTTTTTTCCAGAACCGAGGCTCGATCCTTCCATCCTTTTTCGATCACATAAGATGCATTCAAACCTTTACTTTGTGTTTGTGAACCAGCCCATCCTGCTTCAATAAACACGTTATCGTTTTTCGCCATATTCGCCGCACTGTTTTTCAAGAGGACTTCTTTCTGAAGAGCGGCGTCAAGGTATATTCCGCCATAGCCATAGGCAATCCGGCAACCATCAACTTTCGGTAGCTCAGCATACCATCGCGGTATTAATAAAGTTTTAGGACGTAACGTGTTTTCAGTATTCCGGGAGATGTTTTGCTGGGAACCTTGACAGGAAATCAGGGGTATTACTAATAAAACCGGCAAAAGAAAAGCTATCACGATGCAACAAAAGCTTCCTTTTGTTTTTACAAATTGGCGGCAACGGTTGTAGGTTTTTACTGTCTTCAGAACGTTAAATTTGTTTCCGTGCATCAAATCAAACTTTAGTGATTGAACAAACATTGAGTCTGTACCTAAATATAACCCAAAATAATCGTTAACAAAATGGGCAAAACTTCAGGATCAGGGTATCCGTCTTTATTTCTGTCCTTCAGACGGATACCCCTCCCATACAACACGCGGCTGAACGAAACCCTTTATGCCGGGTTGAGAGATTCGGATGTATCCCGAACAACCGAACAAGCCGTTTCGTTCAGGGATCAGCAATGTCAATAAAATTGAATTAAAGAGTCTATTTCTCTGTAAAATCGAGTTTGTCGAGCTCTTTTTGTAGATCTTGGAAGCCGTTTTTAGCCTTAAACTCATTGTAAAGAGCATATTCATTTTTAGCAAGGTTCTTCGTTTTATTTTCGATCTCCTTTTTAAGTTCGTTTGCCCTCCCTATGGGCCACAGAGCCAGGCTATGCCAGGTACCGTCCGGGCATACTTTACGCTTTACGATTGTGCAGCCATTAAGAATATGAGAAGAAACACCTTTACCTACCGATTGGGAAAACTGAAGTGCCTGGGCTGAATCACCGATACCGGATTGTTGCATAAAATCTTTTACCATGGCCTGAACTTTCACCTCAATGGCCATAACAACTTCTTGGCGTGCCCGCTGGTCTGCTGAAGTTTTGGACAGTGCTTGCTGATTCATTTTAGCAATTCCGCTACCATAGACTCCGTCTTCAGCTGAAGGCGGGTTCACTGTCCAATCCGGAATACACTGTGTCTGTTCCGGGGTCATAACAGGTTGAGCCCCCTGTGGTGTTGCACAGGCCATGATTAACAAGCCGCCTATCATAATAATACCCAATACCAAAATCCGCTGTTTTCCGTTCATCATCTGCGCCTCCTTTTCATCTCTTGTTTAAAAGTTTTAACTAAACAATAAAAAACATTTATAAGCCTCGATAAATTTTAGATCTACGAAACACTCTCTGAATATAGTCTTGCGTTTCCTTATGGGGGAGTTTTTTTCTTAGGGCCATATGAATATCTTTAGTTGTCATACTGTTGGCCTTTTTAATTGCCGGTTTTAGTTTCGTTTTACCGGTAAGCGCCCTGGCCACATTGCCGGCTCCGGTGTTGTAGGCTGCAATTGTCAGTAAATACGCAATTGTCGGATTTTCAATTCCTTTGAAATAGACATTTTTTGTCAAGTCCAAATAGCCCACTCCCAATTTGATATTGTTTTCAGGATTGTACAAATATTTGGCTGAAGGTTTCTTATCCTCTTTGAATACATATTTATACGCATCCCGCCCCCCCGAGGCAGGAACCAGTTGCATTAAGCCGTAAGCCGGAATATGGGAACGGGCCATGGGATTGAAATATGACTCTGTATGAATGACGCCGAATACGATGGTAGGATCGATCTTCCTCTGTTTGCAATATTTTAAAACGATGGGTTTATATCGCTCGGCTCGGATTCTCAGATGATCCGGTACCATCTGGACTTCAACGGACACAACCCTTTCCGGCAGCGCCGCCTTTTGAGGAATGAGCTTAGAGGATATCATTAATTTTTGTCTGAGGCGCTCTTTAACAAAATCATCAACGTTTTTCGGGGAAAGCGTTTTCTTGTCTCCGGTGGAAATCTGACCGGCAAGAAGATTTGTTCCTGTCGGCCAACGGTTCGACATCATGCGTTTGAGTTGTTTCTTAATCTTTTCGGCAGCAGCCTCCCGGGGGTGTTTTTCATCCTTTGGGATGAGAACCTCAAGCGAAATCTTGCCTGATTTAAAATCCACCTGGGTTCGGCTTTCCTTCTCGGACCCGTAGTCAACCCAAACCTTTTTGGTAGACCCGACAAATTCTCCCCATTTGGCTTTGACCGCCTCTTGATAGGCGGCATAATCCTTTTCCTGCTCATCAAGAAAAGAACCAAATTGTTCATTTTCTTGTTTCACAAAAGCCTGGAAATCCTCATCAGCAGCAAAAGGTGAATGTATTACCATTAAAGATAAAAAACAGAATAGAGCTGAAAGAAGAATACATTTTGTTTTATTCATTGTGGCTCTCCAGAAAGTTAATAATGATTAAATGTATTTTGGGGAGGTAAAACCAGAATCCAAAATTATCGCCGCTCAAATGGAGACTAAATCTATCGTTGATCTATCGTTGATAGAACACTAGAATTAAGATTTATTAAAAATAAATTAACCATGCAATGTTACAATCTTGCATTCAGATTTTCAATATGATAACTACTCAATCGTTATTGGAGACGATTCTGTTATTCTACAATAGCGTTATGTATATTAAATTTTAAAAAAAAATGTCAACATAAATTCATTCTGCCCCCTGTTTTCTTTGATTCACATATCGATTTATCATTATTTGGGGCTATTGTGATTTTACCGAATTGTGCCAGTTTTGATCGGAAGATTCATGATTTCCCACTTTTTTTTTACTAAATTTGGATCGTCTTTTTGTCAGCACTATAAAAAATGGTATTCGGGATTCGTTTTTGCTCTTCTGATCACCCTTTTGGTTGTGCTCGTGCAGCGGTTTTCCTTTATGCAAATTCTGGAAGCCAAATCGCTTGATGCCAGATTCTCAACCATTGAACCTCCTGAAACAGCATCTAAAGATATTGTTCTGGTGGGAATTGATGATTCGAGTTTGAAATATGTTGCCGACAATGGCATTTCATGGCCCTGGCCAAGAAATTTTTATGCACACCTGTTAGACTATTTGACCGGATCAGGCGCTAAATCTGTAATTTTTGATCTTTTATTTTACCAGCCGGATATCGATCGGAGTGAATCTGATGGAACCTCAACAGATAAAGCCTTTGCCAGCGCCATTCGAAGAAACGGCAGCGTCATCTTGGCAAGCCAATTGACCCGGGAAGGTCTTGGGTCTCACCCGGATCTTTCAAGATTCTATCTCGATCTAAACAAAAATGTTGCCGCCACTTCAAACCAATTTGGCGGCATTCTTGCGCCTATAGATCCTTTGCTCCATGCAGCCCATCAATTGGGTATCGTGAATGTGGAACCGGACCCCGACGGTATCATCAGAAGGATTCCTTTAATTTATCCGTTCAACGGCCACTTTTTGCCGCAGATAGCGGTCAGCGCCTTTCTGTCTTCCAAAAACATGCCGGTCCGTTTGCAACGCTCATCGAAATACATGGACATCGGCGAAACACATGTTCCCCTCGACAATACCGGCAACTATCTCATTTACTGGTATGGCCGTCAAACCATTTGCCGGTTCATTAAATGTGTTCCGATTTCGGCTGTTATCCAGTCAGCAGCCGCCACTCAGACGGGTGTTTCACCGCAACTTTTGCCGGATCTTTTCAAGGATAAATTTGTCATTATCGGCGTAACTGCCGGCGGACTTATGGATTTAAAATCGACTCCTGTGTCAGATATTCAGCCGGGTATGGAAATATGGGCCACCATTCTCCTCAACCTGATCAGGAATGATTTTGTTAAGCACAGCAGCTTATTTCTGAATGCATTGCAGGTGATGATCGTCGCTTTTATCGTATTTTTGCTTATCACTCAAATTCAAGGCATTGCCTCACATGGTCTGGTTCTATTTACGACGGTCATCATTGGATTTGAAACGTTTTGGGCGTGGCGGTTTTATAAGCTGGCATTAAGCTTCACCATGCCCATGTGCGGTTTAATGGTATCCTATTTAACCCATACATCCCTTGGTTATGTCATTGAAGGGCAGGCAAAAAGAAAAATAAGCAAAGCCATGGCACGTTACCTTCACCCTGATCTTGTGCAACAAATTGCACTGGATCCGGAACAGGTTAAAATGGGTGGGCAGGAAGTGGAAGCCACGGTGATGTTTTCAGATATTTATGATTTTACCACCATTTCAGAAAGTTTTACGCCACATGAGCTTGTTGCCCATCTGAACAGCTATTTTTCAGATATCACTGGTTTTGTTCTTGATAATGACGGCATGCTGGACAAATATACCGGTGACGGAATAATGGCTATTTTTGGAGCACCCCTTCCACGAAATGATCATGCCTTCCTTGCATGCCAAGCGGCATTGGCCCACAGGGATTTTAGCATTAAACTGGGAAGCGGGAATCATTTGTCCGTCTCAGATCAATTCCACAACCGTACCCGACTTGGAATTCATTCAGGCAAAATTGTGGCCGGTAATATTGGGTCCAATCGGCGAATGGACTATACAGCCATCGGAGATACGGTGAACCTTTCCGCACGACTGGAAGGTGTTAACAAAATTTATAAGACCAAAATCATTATCAGCGATGCCACTTTTAATTTGATCAAAAATGAATTCATTTGCAGAGAATTAGATTTTTTAAAGGTAAAGGGTAAAAAGACACCTACCCGTATTTATGAATTAATCGCCCATCAGGGACATGGTGACACTGATCAGTATCAATGGATCGAAAAATATCAAGAAGCCCTGGAAACTTATCGACAGGGAAACTGGGAAAAAGCCGGCGCCCTTTTTGAGGGACTCGCCCGGGAGAAACACGCTGATCCGGCCAGCTTGGTCATGGCAGAACGGTGCGAGTATTTAATTGCAAATCCGCCCACACAATGGGACGGCATTCTGAAGCTAGAGGTTAAATAAAATGAAACGATATGTATCTGTTTTTATCCTGTTCATGTTTTTAGTCCCTATAAGCGGGATTGCCAAAACATCCACTGTCAATGTAAAGCGAGACCGGGCCTTATTGCGCAAAGGCCCCGGATCATTTTATGAGGTGCTCGCCGCAGTGCCAAAAGGCACTGTTCTATCGGTCGTAGAACCTCTGAGCGGCTGGATCAAAGTCAAATTCCAGAAAAAGACCGGATTTATATCGGAAAAGGTTACGAAAGAAGCGATGTCTAAAAAAGATGTTTTTTCCATGATGGCATTCCAGCCGGCCTCACTCCAACTGTCGCGTCATGGCATGTCAGCCGGCGCCAAAGGATTTGCCATGCGATTTGCAAAGCGGATTAATGGAAACAGCCAACTCATTGATCAGTTCAGCGCTTACCAACTTAATCCTGAATTATACGGGCACTTTAAAGATGAAACTTATAAAAACCAAAATTTGCCGAAGCTGCGGAAACGATTTCCAATAGCCAAAGTGGAAGTTCGCAGCGACTTTTCCATGATAGAAGAAGGCATCGGCCTGGGTATTGCCTCTAAAATCGGAACCCTGCAACTTTACGACAATAAACCTATCACCGATTACATTAATCTTGTGGGAAATCTTCTCGTCGAAGCCAGCCCCGGTTATGACCTTTCATTTAAGTTTTTTGTGATCGATCAACCGTTTGCCAATGCATATGCCTGCCCGAGCGGATATATTTTTATATCCAAAGGTCTACTTCAATTAATAGAAAATGAGGGGGAACTTGCCGCTGTTCTGGGGCATGAAATCGCCCATGTTGTCTATCAGCATGGAATGCAGGAATTGGAGAAAAGAAAACCCATTATTATCGCTGAAGACGCCTTTTCCAAGCTTAATGAAGAAATGCCCCAAGAAAAGGACGATAAGTATAAAAAACTTGAATCAGAAATGGATGATTTTGCCCTGGCCGTTTATGAAACCATATTTTCCGGTCGGCTCTCTCAATATGAACTTGAGGCGGATGGTTTTGGGATGGTCTTTGCCGCCCGTTGCGGGTATCAGCCCGGTTCAATGGCCGGTTTGCTTGAGCGAATGATTAAGTCCCAAACATTATCAGGCAATGATCATTATACCCTGGAACAGAATAAAAAGCGTCTTGACAACATTAAAAGTGCTTTAAACTCAGGCCGCTGGAAAGGAAATTTTAATAATTTTGAAAAAAGATGGCAAACATATAAGGCTCATTTAAAATAAAATCGTATTCCGTTGTTATGAAACGCTTGCAGGTACCCTGTGGGATCTTTTCTTTCATTTTTTTAAATGATGAGGTAGCGGATTGAGCGTCTTTTCGAAAATGAGAATCTCCCTTTTCCCGATGGTGTCTCAGCCCTTGGGCGCCATAGGCCGGTCTTTTCTGGAGATGGTCAACGAGGGATTCCGAATGGTCGGGTTCCTCTTTATCATTTTTTCGGTGGCCTGGCAGTACCGCAAGGATGGACGCAAGGTCGTTTTCCAGGACGTAATCTCCCAAATCTACTTCACCGGAGTACAATCCATGCCCCTGGTGTTCGTCGTGGCTCTTCTCATGGGAGGACTCTTGATCATTCAGTCTGCAGAGTACATCACCTCGGTGGGGGAAGAGTTTTTCGGCACCCTGGTGAACGTGATTATCATCCGGGAGCTGGGCTCGCTCCTCACCGCAATCATCGTCCTTCTTCGTTCCGGCGCGGCAGTGGCCACGGAAATGGGCTACATGGCCGTTCTCAAGGAAACCAAGGGCATTGAAATGATGGGTATAAACCCGGTGCACTACCTTGCAATACCCAGGATGATCGGAATATCGATTTCAATGATCTGTCTCTTTGTCTGCTTCAGTATCATCTCGATTTTAGGAGGCATGTTGTTGACCTGGATGATAACGAATATCGAGATGACCAACCTGATAAAGGAGTTGTCTCAGTCCATCGGAACCATCGATCTTTTTGTGGGAATGACCAAGTCTCTGTTTTTCGGAATCTTTGTATCACTGGTCTCACTGTATCACGGGTTCAACGCGGCAGGCGCGTTGACATCCATTCCCCCCAGGGTATCGAGAGCCATGGTTGAAGGACTTATTCTGTGCATTTCTTTCAGCGTGATGATCTCAGCGCTCTTTTACCTTTAACGGAGGATAAGGGTGGAAAAAAAAGATAACATTCTGATAAACTTGAACAGAGTGAGCCTGATGCATTCCGATAACATCACGCGTGTCTTTCAAGATATTTCAATGAATGTTAATGCAGGTGAAAAAATATTTATATTTGCCCAGCCTTACATTGCTGCGGTTCACCTTTTGAGAATATGTGCCACCATGTATCCGCCCACATCGGGAACGGTCACCGTATTCGGCAAAGAAACCAACGAATTGGGATTTCGGGATCTTTTGCTTATTAAAAGGCACATCGGTTTCGTGGAAAGGGTCTCTTCTCTTATCAGTAACAGATCTCTTTTCGAAAACGTCACTCTCGGCCTCAGATACCACAATAACATCTCAATTGATGAGGCACGCAAACATGCGCACACTTTTCTTTTGCATCTCGACCTTTTGGATAATATAAACGATAGACCGGCCTGGATTCCTCTAGAAAAGCAGAGGATGGCACTTTTTTGCAGGGAGCTGGTTCTGACACCCAACCTGTTGATACTGGAAAAACCATCTTACGGTTTGAGCCGTGATGAACTGGAACTTCTTATGGAAGCAATTTTAGCCTATCAGGTTAAAAGTAACTGCGGCATCGTTATCTCCGATGACGATGCTGATTTTTTTACCCGAAACTATGATTTTTCCGTTTATGAGCTCATCGACGGATGTCTGTCGAGTTAACGCAAGAGAAAACCTAAGGGAAAAATGAAAAAAGAGCGACCAAAACACGGACTTCAAATAGAATTTCGAGAAAAGATGGTGGGGTTTTTCATTGTGATTACCATAGGCCTTGCACTCGGCATCCTGGTATTCATAGGACGAGGTCAGCACTGGTTTAAAAAGAAGACCACCTACTACACTTACTTCAACGAAGGCTACAACCTCAAACCCGGCGCCCAAGTGAAGATCTTCAACACCTGGGTCGGTTTTGTAAAAAAAGTCGAACTGACCAGGGAAAATCGGGTCAAGATAACCATCAAAATCTTTGAAAACGATGCGGCCAAGATCAGGGCCGACTCCATAGCTACGGTGGACAGCCCTACGATTATCGGTTCCGAGTTTATTGCCATCACCCCGGGTTCTCCTGAAAAGCCGGCCATTCCAAAGGGAGGAATTATTAACTCCAAGGCCAAGAAGAATATTGGAGAATACCTGAAGGAGTATGATATAGAGAAGAAAATCGAGGATTTCGGCCAATTAATCTCGGACCTCAAGATTGTGATGGAGAGACTCAAGGACCCCGAAGGCCCGCTGTTTAGTGTTCTTTATAACATGAAGGACGTAATGGACCAATTGAACAAAGGCGAGGGTAGCCTCGGCAGGATGGTGATGGAAGAGGATCTTTACCAAGAAGCAAGGATGGCAATCAAAGATCTAAGGGAAGCTTCGGCCAGTATAAATGAATTGAGTAACACCGTGGCCAACGGGATCCACTTGCTGCCCGACACCATGGAGCAAATCAACGAGATCACACGCAAACTAGATTATGTCATGTCTCGACTGAAGACTGCGGCAGAAAGAGCGCCGGCAATGCAGCGGGAGGTGGAAGACGCACTCACCGAGGTTAACCGTATTCTCGAGTCAGTGAAGAAAAGTTTTTTTATCAGACACAACCTGCCTCAGGAACCCATGCCAAAGGTTCACGTGCCCGAGATAAGGGAGATGGGAAGATGAGGCGGCTGATCGTATTTTCGATCCTGCTTATCATGATATGGAGCTGCGCATCTTCTCCCAAGAAGGAGATCGCGGAGAACTTCATGGTGAAGCGAGGAACAAATCTTTTGGCCAAAGGCGGCCGGCAACTGGAAAAAGGCTGTTTTAAGGAAGCAGCTGCGAATTTCACCCTTGCTTACCAGGACTTCCAGGCTTCGGATCATCTGCCGGGCATGGCCCTGGCCCTTAACAATCTGGCGGTCAGCCTTTTGGGGATAGAACACCTCGAAAAAGCGGAACTTTTCGCATCCCGGGCCCTGGCCATCAACCGGTCCTTGGGCGACGCCCTGGGTCAGGCAACCAATCTCTCGGTTCTTGGGATGGTTTATCTGAGCAGAGGAGAGGATGAAGACGCACGACGCCTGTGTCAGGAGGCTCTCGACAAGGCTCACAACGGCTCTGCCGAACTGAGGTCAAAAATACTGAACGACCTTGGTGTGGCGCTCATACATGCCAAGAAGATCGAGGAGGCCGAAACGCATCTCAACCAGGCTCTGACCCTGAACCCCGATTCCGCGGCAGTCCACCAGAACCTGGGAAAGGTCGCCGAACGCTCGGGGCATCTCTCAATGGCTGAAAAATATTACTCGAAGGCCCTCGCGCTCGACAGAAAAAAAGGCTACACCCCGGGCATTGCAGCAGATCTCACCGTGCTGGGAAATCTTTATCTGAGAATGGATCGAAAACCCGAGGCCGCTGAGACCCTTTCAAGAGCATTGGGTCTCAGGACCCTGCTCAATCAGAAAGATAAGGCTGATGCCGTAAGGGAGGATATCAAACGTATAGGTATAGACGCAGGCGTGTCGACTCAAAAAGTGGGTGAAGAGGAAATTCCGCCTGCCTGCCGGTAATAAAATCGCGTTACGCTCAATTAGGATTATATCTCATACGATAGTACACCGTCGTCAGCGGATAGCGGATAGAACGATCAACAAAGGTTAACGTATTCCCATGAAGGGAGTCGCCGACGATTCTGCTTAATATAATACGTAAAGCCATTTTGACTATAAGTGGTTTCAAAACCTTCAATCAGGTTCAAAGTCTCTCGCAAAAGGATGGCCGGATAAAAAGGCGGGCCGAGGGATTCAAACTCAGGAATATATGTAATATTTCGAGTATTGAATCCCTCGGTCCAACACAGGAATTGGGCCTGAGGCGAGGTTTTGAAACCACTTCTATGCCTTAATTTCCGACATCTCTTTTTCGCTGTTCACCCCAGACCTGAACAGTCTGTTTCTTCCATATCCCTCCAAAGATACTGAAGGTATGCAAATCTGCAAAATTGATTTGAGTCAAACCGGAACGCTTGGCTGCATCGCCGATAGCCCTGCTGCTCCACTCCGCGCTTAAACCTATGCCGCTGACAGGTTCCTTTAATTGCTTGCTGCTAACTGCTGCGAATTTTGTCCCAATGGGCGTCTTGTTCATGTTTATAACCAAGGGAACTGTGACATTTGTATATATGAAACCTTGCATACAACCTGAACATATAGAATAAAACGAACAAATTAAGAACAAAAGAAAAATCCTATGCATAACTTCCTAATCCCCATATGCAATTGTTGTTTGACGGGAATATAGTCCGAACAAAATTACGAAATATTCTTTATCCAAATGGTTAATTATTTTTATATCGCCGTCCTTTGCAGCGGCTGCGGTGCCGGCGTCACCCCAAAAGAATAACCAGGCAATAGAGTAGGCATATGACTTTCCTATTTTTGAACCCAGTTGTGTTTTAGACGTGTCGGTATCGAGGGGGACTCTTACTTTAGTATAAATGCATCCTGATAATAAAGCAGAAATGATTATTGTTGTAAATAGAACACGGAAGAAAGTATTGTTCAAATATTTAAACATGTTCGGATCCTTTCACGGTCTAAATTTTTCATGGTTGCCCGTCGTCCCCTCAATTTCCACGGCCACAATACCGGGGATCAGATCATTACAAACAGAAACTTACATTTATCTGAAGGGTGTAAATTGTTTACCGATTAGTAACGCATAAAAATTTCTAAGGATTTTACGACAGGCTTTTGTAAGGATTGTTTTGTTATCTTGAATTTTCGTTCGCCTCGAAATTTGTCACTATTTACCAGCCATCTATGACCAAAGTCGAACCGCGATGGATTGCAGATATGTTGAACGGAGATTTTGCTCTCCCAGGATCATTCCCACCTGATTGATGATCTCTGCAGCTGTAGCCTTGTCCTTCAAAATGAATCTTTTCCTGGCATCGACTTTGATCTGCGTAGTTTTTGACGTTACTTCTTCTAAATCGATTATTATGTCGAGTTCCTTTGTAGCTGCGGTTATGGTTCTACCATCTACTGTCTTGTAGTCGTCAATAGTCTTAATGTCCATTTTTTTCAAAGCATCAACTGTCGCGTGGTGAACCCGATCCAAAGAAGAACTGAAAGACTTGTAAGCTACATTGCTAAGCGTATAGGTTATTCCGGCTCCCGCACCCGTTAGGACAATAGCCGTACATCCTGCCAGCAACGGAAGAAGAAATACAACGAAACATTTTCTGAAAACGATCATATCACTTATTTAGGGTTAAAGCGAATTTCCTTTGAAAATGTGTTTTCCATATTTTTGACCAAGGCAACAGTAACAACCTGGTCTCGATTGGTAAAGCAATTATCATCTATTTGATTTTATGTGATAAGTCAATAATATTTGAGAATTTGACGGGAAAGGAGTTGGCCCAACCGATATCCGGGTTCGAATCCTATGAGACATTCGATGACTTTATTAATAGATTCAGGAGGTCTATTGGATTGAATTTTTGTAACATTTTATGATATATGGAATCAGTAATAAAAAGCGCCAAGTTTCACTTGAGGTAAGTAAGAACAAGTTTGATTTCGTTTCGAAACCTTCATTTTTATTGGATTTGAAAATTTAGTCACTTAATCGTAGATCAATTTTCTTACTTTCTCCTAGTCTTAATACAGGCAGGGATCAGACAAGTCCTTTTCACCATTGATATAATCATCTAATTTTATTATAGTCTGAATTTAAATGTATGACGACGAGTTAACTATTCATGATTTTTACAAAATTTGGACAGATAATCTCGCCATTCATTTGGATATTACCGAACGCTTCAACGATAAGTGATTACTATGGATAAAAAATTAAAGATGTCTTTATCGATAATACTTGGAGGGTACATATCCAGTTTAGGATTTTACATCACCTGGTATTGGACAAAAGGATATCACTTATTTAACGAAATGCGTTACAGTGACACTTATCTTTTAGAAATTGCTGCAGTTGTGTTTGCTATAACTGTAATATATTTTTTTTCCTTGTTATTAATTTTGGTTACCAAATCACTTCAAGCGTTTTGGACATCCTTTTTCGTTGTATCAATAATAACAATATTGACCTTCTTTTTAATCCCGTCTAGCTATTATGCAAGTTATCACTTTGAAAGAGCTAAAGAAAAAGTGAGGATTGAAAGAGCCAAAGAAAACGCACGGACAGAACAAAAACGTATGAAAGAAATCGAAGCCAAATTGAATGAAGCAAATAAAAAAAATTATAACTCTGAAAAATTCATTACAGGACTTCAAGCAACGTTGAAATCTGTGCGTGAAGAAAATGTTAAATTGAAAAAACAGTTAAACGAAATAACCAGAAAAACGAAATCGTTAGAAGAAGAACGAAAAATAAAAAAAGATATTGTTGCACAAGCAAAATCAAATAAGAATATTTCTAAAATAAATTCAACGATGGTTAACACCGAATCAGATACAAAAAATCAGGAAATAATTTTTAAGGTCCAAATTACTTCTTCAAGCACTCGTCTCGCAAAAAATTCTTCACAATTTAAGAGGCTCGATAGTGTATGGGAATATAAAGATAACGGCCTATACAAATATACTGTAGGCAACCAAAAAGATTTAAAATCAGCATCTGTTTTACAGTCAAAACTTCGAAAAAAGGGGTTTAGTGGCGCTTTTGTGGTTGCTTTCAAAAATGGAAAAAGAATACCATTGAGAGAAGCGCTCAAGCTTTTGAATTAATTATTACTCAATTGAATTATAATATAACGCCGTTGATAATGGGTACTTTATGATGTATGAATCTAATATATTGACTCGAATCCATGATTTATTGAGATGTTAATTATGATGAATTTAACTTCTTGAATTTTATGGAATACTGAGTAATATCGTTCTTGCTTAAAACAAGTTTTTAGTGTAAAAATGAAATGTGAAGCCAAAAATTATCAAAACTATTTCTTTTTTCGTTATAATCATTAATTTGATCTTGTTCAGCGTGTCCTGCGGAGATAAACAAGAAGCCGCCCCCCCACAGCCAGCTCCGGAACATTCCGACAGCTTCACTTTTTTCGATATCGGAAAAAATACAATTATAACAGGCAAGGTAAGAGACCGTCTAAATAAAATTTTAGGCGATGATGCTATTGAACCCAGAAATATTATCAATTTGGAAATAAACTATAAGGGTTTCTTGAAAGAATATTTTGCGGATCTTGATGAATTAAACAAAAAATTGAATTCCCCTCTCGGAGAAAGGGTTGAGCATAATACGGTTAAACTGGTATATCGCTATATGCGAAATAAAAACGTTTCATTTGAATACGTCGAACTGGTCTATTCAGAATATACTCAAAGACCTGTTTTGATAAAAATCCATTTAAAAAAAGATGCGGTGAACACCATAGAGACACTGAAAGAAAAATACGGTGCTCCGGAGAGTATAAAATGGGGCGGGAAAACCTCAAAATCGCTTTACTGGAAAAAGAGCAATGACGTGCTGATTCTATCTTTTGTTCCGGATCAGTTTGGAAAGCCGAAATGTCAAATTATCATCTACTTCAAGGACGCATTGGAGAACCTACTCAAAGACGAACAAAATGAAAAAGAAAAAACAAGGCGGGAGCGAACTAAATCAGGCAAAACCGCTTTTTAATTAATCGGCTTAAACCACATCTCTGATTTGGATCCCGGACGATATAAAAACCTGATAATAAACGATACCGGTCAAGAAATGAATCCCAAACTCAAAGGCCTAATTTTCGACTCCTATTTTACTTCAAAAGAAGTTGGAAAAGGTACGGAATTTGACACAAAAGTAAAAAAGGCAGAACCAAATGACCCCGCCTTCTTAAAAAGATGACTGGAAGATGCTTATTTCATATTTTTTTTGCGTCCAAATTTTGCGAGACCAATCAAACCAAAGCCAAGCAGTAAAAGTGTAGCGGGTGTGGAGACTGGAGAAGAAACATAATCATCGATTTGAAATTTTGTTACAACGCTTGATATAGTAGTCTTGAGTGTCAGATCATCGGACCAAGTGCTGCCTACAATTACAATAAACATAATCACAACACATAAAACGATAAATAATTTCTTCATGTTTTTCTTCCATTATAATTAACATGTTGAAAGATATTAATCTTGTTTCTAATGAGCAAAATTATTAACAAACAATCATATTAAAAAGCAATTTGTATGCCAGTTAAAAATAATCTCCATCAAGGCAACCAATACATCTAAAACTTAACCATATCAATAAATTAGAGTATGCCTTAATAATAAGGGACAACTTTTGTCTTAGAAATGTAAAATTGCGGCATCAAAGGAAAGACTTGGCTAACTTGCTGTTATAATTAGATTGATATAGATCAATCTAATCCGATTTTGAAATGACATTTTTGTGGTAACGTATGTTTTTATGGACACTTTAAATACTTCACAGAAAATAGAGAATAACATGTCACTATCTGTCCAATATCATAATTAATAATTATCTTCTGAAAACAATTTTTTTCAAACGATAATCATTAATTACAAAACTTTAGTGATGTATTTTCTTCAATTAGTCTTGTATAGTGTATGTAAAATCCTCCGATTTTTTCTTCTGCTATTTAAATAATATTCGATATTTGGAATTAATGAAAAAAATATAACATATTTTAATCAACCAAGAGGCGAGTGATGATGGGAAGAAATTGTAAAACATTTTGTGAAAAAAACGACTGGACAAATCGGATATATCCTTAATTTGTAAAGAGGAAGCGATTAAACCCGGAGGGGATCATCTAAACGTAGTCTACACAACGAAGATATCAAGCAATGCTTCCAAGGGTATCTGGGTAGATCGGGGAGATAAATCCACCGGGGAGGTATTGATATCAGGACCGTAAGATTTATCTATAGGTGTTTAGCATCCATTGATCTTTCTTTAAACCAGCAGACACTTTACTTTTTAAGTTTGGCCGTTCAGCGGGGTGAAAAATTGGCCCATCTCATGATAAAGATGGACAATGCGCTCAAAACAATAAAACCGGCGATCAAGGGCAGCGTCGTGCCGTTGTAGCATCTGCCTATCAAAACAGCCAGCGGTACGGCAATAAGAGAGGAAAGCGAGCCTATTACAGATGATGCTGTTCCCGCAATATGCCCCATGGGCATCATGGCGATTGAATTAAGATTGCCGAATAAAATGCCGATGCAAAAAAAAACGGCTATCAGGCAGGACATGAACATCCATAATGGAGAAACGCCGCCCATGACGTAAACCACAACCAGATAAACCATGGATAATGTGGCAATGGTCATCATTGCCCGAGCCGCCAATTTGCGCATCCCGTATCGAACAACGATGCGGGAATTGAAAAATGATGCGCAGCCGATGGACAGCGCCAATATTCCAAAGAATATGGGAAACAATCTGCCGAGTCCGTATATCTCCTGAAAAATCTGCTGGGCGGAGTTGAGGTATCCGAGAAACGCCCCGAAAATAAAACCTGTTACGACCGTGTAGCCCAGGGCAATACGATGGGTGCATACTTCGATAAACGCCCTTGTAATTTTAGTAAAAGAAAAGGGAATACGATACGGTGACAACAGTGTTTCGGGCTGCCGACAGACAAACCATGCCAGTGCAAACAGGGCCAGGCAAAGAAGCGATCCGAAAATCGCACGCCAACTGGCGACCATGAGAATTCCCTGGCCGATGGAGGGCGCAATGGCGGGAATCATGATGAAAACCGACATGATGCTCGACATCATCCGGGCCATGGATCGGCCTTCGTACTGGTCGCGAATCAAGGCGAGCACTATGGTACGAGGTCCGGCCACGCCGATGCCCTGCACAATCCGTCCGATAAGCATTACCGCAAAACTGGCGCTGTAAAGGCAAAGCGCACAACCGGTGATAAAAATCATGATTCCGGCAAAAAGCACAGGTTTGCGCCCCATGCTGTCCGATAATGGTCCGAAGATCAATTGCCCGATGGACAAACCGAGAATCAACATCGATATGATCAGTTGAACGTCATTGGCAAATTGAACATGCAGATCCCTGCCGATTTCCGGCAAAGCCGGGAGCATGGTATCTATGGACAAAGCCGTCAGGGAAATCAGCAAAGACATCAGCAGAATGGATTCGACAAATCCCGGTGACGGGTTTTCTGGTTTAATGTTCATGCTACTCTGTTCCGTTGTTTAGAGAACCACCGTAAGATCGATACATCACGCCGAACCATGCTTATCATGGCAGCTACTTCTTGTCACGCCGGATTTCTGTTCGCATCAGCTGTTGATGGAAATATCAAAAATTGTTTAACTAACCAGATTAAAATAAATATATTATAATCCCCATCGAGTATACACTCATTTGGGGTTTTAGGGTTAAAAAGCGGAATCCAGCGTATGGTATCCGCTTTATTGTTTGAATGAAGAACATGGATCGAATCCAACCTGTCTAATTTTAATCGAGGAAATTTGCAGGACAAATACCGACAAAATATAGCTGAATAGTCCTACAGAAAAATCGGATGAACTCTTCTTTCAATCGGTTACTGCTATGTCTATGATTAAGGTAAAATATAACAGTTCCGGAGCTTCCCGGATAGAGGGAGTATGATCTTTCCGGCATTATTTTTAAAGACCGACCTATGCGCTAAAAGCCTTGGGGTTAGACATTCGAAATAAAATCAGACAATGGAGAATCGAGGCTGTTTCATTAATGAATTTAAAATATATCCTACCGGAGGTAAAAAATGCCAAAATCTCTCACAGATAAGGAGCTTGAAAATTTTAAGGATAAATTGCTCAGACAAAAAAAGGAGGCTTGGGATGAAATCATGGATGACCTGAAACACCAGGCCAGCGAAGAATACCATGATTTTGTTCAAATGGCATATGATCAGGCAGACTATGCACTGGCTGAGCTAAAAGAAAACACGGTTTTCTCGTTTATAGAGCACAAATATCGGGAACTGGAAAAAATCGAGCAAGCGCTAACGCGGATTGAGTCAGGGGCCTACGGGCACTGCATAGATTGTGGTGGATGGATTGGAGATGCTCGAATAGAGGCGATGCCGGCTGCCGTTCGGTGCCGAAAGTGCCAGGAAAAACTGGAAAAGTTTGACGGAATGTAACGTATTTGAAACGTTTATTAAGGGAAAAAGAATATGACTGCCGAGAACATATTCGAAACCAAAAATCCAATATTTGCGGAGTGACGACACGTGTTTTAGGAAATTCAGATCTTTCCATAGTGCCGTTGGTGTTCGGCGGCAATGTATTTGGCTGGACCATCGATGAAAAACAAAGTTTTGTAGTACTGGATGTCTTTATCGATCATGGCTTCAATGCCATTGATACTGCAGATGTTTATTCTTCCTGGGCGCCCGGAAACAAAGGCGGTGAGTCTGAAACCATTCTGGGGCGCTGGATCAAGGCCCGTCCCGGTATTCGGGGAAATGACCGCGACCGATATGGACAAACCGTAACGTACGATTCCTAAAATTGCCGGGTTTTCACAATCCTGTTTGATCCTTTGACTTGTTTTTGATACATTAAAGGTGCATTCAATCGGTATTCCGTCGCAATTCGACCGGATGCCCAACAGCCGCTGAATTGGAGACAGAACGCGTGCAGGTGCGTACCGAAAATTTCATGCCTTTTATTTCCTGGCTGCGCGGATACAAACTGCGTTTTTTGAGGCCCGATTTGCTGGCCGGATTGACGGTAGCGGTGATGACCATCCCCCAAGCCATGGCTTATGCTCTGATTGCCGGCCTGCCGGTACAATATGGCTTATATGCTTCTATCGTACCGACGATCGTCGGCTGTTTATGGGGCAGCTCTGCGCATCTGATCTCCGGCCCTACCACCACTGTCTCGCTCGTGGTATTCAGCGTGTTAAGCGCCCTGGCCGTACCGAACAGTATCAATTATATTCAACTGGCTTTGTTCCTGTCGTTGCTGGTCGGCCTGATCAAGATGCTAATGGGATTCGCACGTCTGGGAACTTTGTTGAACTTTGTTTCCCATGCCGTATTGACCGGCTACATGGCCGGCGCTGCCGTATTGATCGCCTGCAACCAGCTTTCCGGTCTACTTGGGCTTCATCAGGGTCATCACAGCGCTATGTTCTATCAGCAAGTATGGGATATTATCAGCCGCATGCATCAGATCAACTGGATCACACTGATGCTCGGCCTACTGACCATGGGCATAATCGTCAGCCTCCATAAGCTGAAGCCCGCTTTGCCAGGTCCCCTGATTGCCCTGGTGCTCGCGGGGGTAATTGTCTCCCTGTTCCATCTGGAACATCATGGCGTGGCGGTGGTCGGAGACTTTCCGAGCGGTTTGCCGCCGTTGCACCTGCCGGGTATGGAAGAGATCAAACAGACCTTCCGCCTGGCACCCGGAGCCTTTGCCATCGCGATTCTCGGTCTGGTGGAAGCCGTCTCAATCGCCAAATCCATCGCCGCACAGAGCCGACAGCGCCTGAATATCAACCGGGAATTCGTCGGTCAGGGACTGGCCAACGTTTCCGCCTGCCTGTTCAGCGGCTATCCCGGCAGCGGTTCGTTCGTTCGCTCGGCGCTCAATTTCAGCGCGGGCGGCAAAACGCCGCTAAGCGGGATCATTTCCGGTGTGGCGGTTGCGGCGATGGTTCTTCTGGCGGCCCCCCTGGCGGGCAAGCTCCCCATGTCGGCCCTAGCCGGAGTATTGATGGTCGTTGCATATGGGATGATTCGCAAGCGTGATATTGTCCGCACCATTAAAGCCACCCGGAGCGATGCCGCCGTGCTGATGGTTACTTTTCTGTCGACCTTGCTGCTGAACATCGAATTCGCCATATATGTCGGCGTGCTGTTGTCGATCGGTCTGCACCTGGCCGCCGTTTCCCACCCACGCATCTATTCCATGGTGCCCGATCTGAATACCGGAAAAATGGTCGGATCGGGGCATGTCGAAACGTGCTGCCAAATGGAAATCGTTTTCATCGAGGGATCCATCTTCTTCGGCTCGGCTGATTTCGTGCTGGACGACCTGCAACGACGCTTACGCAACCATCCGGAAATGGCGAATCTTCTGATCCGCATGCACAAGGTCAATACGATGGATGCCAGCGGCGTGAACATCCTGGAGATTTTGCTGGAAGAAATTCAACAGCGTGGCGGAGGGATTTTTCTGGCCGGTATCAATCATCGCGTTTTCAAGGTACTGAAAAATTCCGGACTCCTGAATGAGGTCGGTATGACACATATTCACACCACCACGGGAGCAACCATACGCAAAGCCATGCGCGATTATTTCTACCCCGACATATGCGCTGCTTGCCCCGTATCTGTGTTTCGGGAATGCCCGCAACTTAAACGCGGCAACTGGGAGATCTTCGGCCAAGGTGTTCAGCCGCCCAGTCGCTCTGTGGAAGAATACCCCGACCCGAAGACCATCGATGCTTCGGAAAACACCGCGCCCACAGCAGGCCCCCGAAATGAAAAAGGAGTACATGACACATGACCAGGCTGCTTGTCTATACTGATGGAAAGCCGGGCGCCCTCCGCGCCCTGCACTTCGCCGCGAAACTCAAAAGGCGGTTAAATGCTGAATTGAGCGTCATTACCGTACGTTCCGGCACCCATGCCGCGGAAGAACCGCCGCCCGTCGGCGTCAAGCTGACCGCCGATCAACGTACCGAACTACCGCAGGGGTTGCAGATTTTGCTCCATGCAGCGTCAGTGTTGGTCGATGAGGCCGTGCTGGCGCCGATCGATACGATCAAAATTCGCGATATCCCCCAAGGGCACATGTTTTTTTGCGACGGTGCGGCTGATGAACGCATTGCCTTTTATGAATGCTTCGGCCATTTCGTCGAGGCAATCAACAAGGAAGTGGATGAGCACGACTACAGCCTGCTGATCGTCGCTCCACCTCGCCGCAGCAGATTAGGGCACCTGGTGTCCGGCAACACCACACGCAAGCTTGCGCTGGATTTAAACACATCACTTCTGGTGGTGCGCGGTGGCGGACCGGACAGCCGTTTCCTCATCTGCGCGGACGGTTCGCCGTCCTCCCGTCGAATTTTTCCGATGCTCAAGCAATTGCTCCCAGCCATCCGACAACCTGTCGACTTTCTATACGTTCGCCTGCCGGATGCCGAACCTCAAATTGTCGCAGCGGCTGAAGCACGCCTGCAGGAGGCCGGGCAGTGGTTGTCAGCATGCAAAAAAATCGGCACGGTCAATGTGCTCGAAAGCCGCAGCCGCGAAGATACGATTCTCGAAGCCGCCGGTGAATCCTCCATCATCATGATGGGCGCCAGCCTGCGCCACGATGTCTACCGCCGCATGCTGGGCAGCCTGCCGATGCGGATTCTCGAGCGCACCCCATCCAGTGTCCTGATCGTCAAACGGTTTTCCGAAGACGATCTCGGCTTCATGAAAGATCCGTTCACCTGCGCGTGATTTTACATGTCACCGCCTGCGAACAGAATAGAGTATCCGCGAATGGGAATACCCTGTTCATAGGTAAATTCTATTTTTGAAATGAGGGGTAATCTGAAAAATATTTGAACCTGAATTTCAAAGTAATAATGAATCGAAAACATCCAATCCAAAGATAGTTTTTACCCTAATTTACTCTGAAATCTATCTTGAAGGTTGGAAATAGAGTTGGAAAAATGACTTTTGAAATAATAAAGGGCTAAGCATATTAACTTAACCCTTTGATTTTATTGTGGCGTCCCCAAGGGGATTTGAACCCCTGCTGTCCCGCTTGAGAAGCGGGATGGCCTGGACATGTACTCAAAATACAAAAGTCTGTCATTTTTTGACAGACTTTAATTTTTGGTGGCGTCCCCAAGGGGATTTGAACCCCTGCTGCCGGCGTGAAAGGCCGGTGTCCTGGACCTGGCTAGACGATGGGGACGCAAGATTTAACTCACAAACAATGTAGATTAAAAGAACAAACTTTCAAACAATATAATAAAAATCATATTGGCCTAAATCCCCTGCTGTCCCGCTTGGAAAGCGGGATGTCCTGGACCCCCGCGGAGCGGGATCTTCGACTGGCTAAGATCGACGATGGGGACGCTATATTTAACTTACAAACAATATAAATTAAAAGAACAAAAATTCCAACAACATAAAAAAATCATCGTTGGCTTAAATCCCCTGCTGCCCCGACATGATGTCGGGATGTCTTTGACCCCCGCGCGGCGGAATCTTCGACTGGCCAATATAGACGATGGAAATATCTATGGTGGGCCGTGCGCGGCTCGAACGCGCGACTCTCTGCTTAAAAGGCAGATACTCTACCAGCTGAGTTAACGGCCCTTAAAAAATTATATTAAATAACGATAGAATTAACCATTGTCAATAAAATTAATGCCAATCTTTAGGTTATCATGTCAATTTTTTTCATATTAAACTTAAACTGAGCGGTTGTCGAGTTTGCTGATCGAAAGATCCCGCCTTGCGGGGAGATGCAAGGCATGAGACATACAGCCATAGTTTGCTATTGCAAATGTCTCATAACGCAGCAGATTCGGCAAAATCGGCAATCCCGGAAAGTTTCAAATCGTGACAATTATTGGCTAAATGACTTAAACAAATTCGGCCATTAGATGGTGCTCATCTACAGCTCTATTAATGCTTATTTTCTTATAATTACAACTTTTTTTAAAATCCTGTCACTATTTGAAACGATCACTTTAAGTTATGATTATTAAACACAAACATACCACACCCGCAAGTGCGATCCAGTCCTTAACACCCGAAGAAAGTGAAAAATCGGTTCTGTTTTCAGAATAACATCGGGCTTCCATGGCAAGGACCAGTTTGTCCGCTCGTTCAAAGATTCGGCGCATGAGCGGAATCGAGAACATTTTTAGTCGATATACGGGATTCTTTCGGTTCTCCACACCCCTTACCCGCTGGGCTTCCATGGTCTTTTTGGCCTGTTCGAAAATAATGGGAATAAACCTCACAACCAGACTCATCATGATGGCAATTCTTTTGGCTGGAATAAAGGGAAAAGGTTTCAGCATCCACTCCACAGCGGCTTTGATTTCCGACGACCGTGTGGTTAAAACAAACGATAAACCGGTCATAATCACAATCACCAGACGCCAGCAAACAATCGCCCCTTCGTAGAGCCCTTCCCGGGTCACAGTAACGCCCTTAAATTCAACAACCGGTGATCCGAGAACGGAAAGCGATCGAGCCATGAACACGAACAGCAAGAGCAACAAAACATACCGAAGATCTTTTAGGGCCATCTTCAATGGCAGTCTGGCATGCTTGAGCACAACCATCAGCACCAGCGTTAAGAGAACAAGTGAAGGAATAAAAGCATTTAAACTTGATAGGCTGATGACAACCAGAAACAATAGTTTAAATCGAACATCCAATTGGTGCAACACAGAATTTCCGGCATGAAAACCCAACACGTTCAATTCAGCCATGAATGCACCTCCATCCCCAATCGAGAGGCACATGGTTCTCGAATACCAAAAACCTCGAGATCCCCGAGCAGATGAGAGGGCAGGTCATCCCTGACAATACCACCTTTTTCCATGATGACCAGACGATCTGTATGAGCGATCAGTTTTTCCAGATCGTGCGCGGCAACGATAATCGTGTGTCCGACCTGATGCAGAGAAATCATCTGTGCCAAAACTTCTTTGACACCCGGATAGTCCAGGCTGGAAAAAGGTTCGTCAAAAATCAGCACTTTAGGTTCCATGGCCAGAATACCGGCTATGGCGAGCCGACGTTTTTCTCCACCGGACAATAAATGTGGTTTTTGATCTTTATGGTGATGCAATCCCACAGTCTCCAGTGCCAGGGAGACCCGTCGGTTGACCTCGGTCCGGTCCAGGCAAAGATTCTCCGGTCCAAAAGCCACATCGTCTGAAACGGTTTCACCGACAATCTGACTGTCGGCATCCTGAAATACCATGCCCACCATCTGCCTCGACCATGTCAGGTTTTTGGCCACCGACCGGCCAAAGAGTGTGACGACGCCTTTTGTAGGCAAAAGAAGGCCGTTCAGATGTTTTAAAAGCGTGGTTTTCCCGGACCCGTTACGCCCTGCAATGACAACAAACGTCCCTTTTAAAATGGAAAGATTGATATTTTCAAGACCAACGGTGCCGTCTGCAAACCGATGACTTAAGTTTTCGATTTCAATGATATTCACAATAAAATTCTCTGACTTCTGATCTCGGGCCTCTGACCTTTTTGCGAACAAGAAGTTAAGAAGCTAAGAAAATCAGAAGGTTAGTTTTTCTCTCACCTTCCGACTTTCTAACCTTCTGATTTTCTGGCTTCTGAATTCTGCCTTCCCGCCTCCAACCTCTAACCTACAGCCGCGAAGCGCCCCTCATCCCCTGTTTATTACCGGCCGTAATGCTTTTGCGATGGGAATTGCTACAGCCATTTTAAGCGCATCCCCCGGAAGAAACGGATACATTCCCACGGCCAGGGTTTTTCCCAAAGTCATGCCGGTCAGTATGTTTAGCCACGACACACCGCATGCATAAATGATGAGACTGCCACAGATCATGGCAAGCAGATCTCTAACCACATTTGTTTTTGATACATTCGATATGAAGCCGATCACGCAAACCGCCGGGAGATACCCTAAAAGATACCCACCGGTGGGACCGGCAAACCGTCCGATACCGCCGACACCACCGGCAAACACCGGGAGTCCCAGAATACCGGCCAGAAGATATACCCCGACACTTGCCGTTCCCCAGCCGGGTCCCAACAAGAGTCCGGCCAGAAATATAAAAAGATTCTGAAGAACAATCGGCACCGGTCCAATGGGGATAGCCAGGTATGCGCCTGCCGCGACCAAAGCGGCTATCAACGAAGCATATACCGTCATTCGAAGGGATGTGGCAGAACCTATGACCGATATTTCTTTTTTATTCATAACCTATTACCCATGACCCATGACCCATCACCTATAACCTATCACCATATTTATTCATGAAAGCAATCGCCGTATATAATTTTTTTCAACGACCCGTCCGCAAGTCTCAAAATTAGCGCACCATTGTCATCCACATCCACGGCAAGACCTTCGGAGACTTCATGGGTCGTAACAATCCTGACATGCCGGTTCAGTGTTCCCGTATATTTTTTCCACTCGGAAACCACATTGTCAAAATCCACATCTTTTAACGCATCTTCGAAATGATCGAGAAACACCTTCAGCACCTCTATCCGCGGCACCTTTTTCCCGAGGATCTTCTTTAAAGACGTTGCCATGGGTTCATGGAGGGTGGGATCATTGTTCACATTGATGCCAATTCCGATACTGATAAAGCTCACCCTGTCGATTTCAGCTTCCATTTCGGAAAGGATTCCTGAAATCTTCCTGCCATCCACCAGGACATCATTGGGCCATTTGACCATGGCATTAATGTTAAACATGTTTCGCAGGGTTTGGGCCAGAATCATGGATGCCGCAAAGTTGACCCTTGAACTTAAAACAGGCGGTATTTTGGGTCTGACAACAATTGTAAAATAGAGCCCCCCTTGTGAAGACAGCCAGGTCCTTTTCAGCCGCCCCCTTCCTTGTTTCTGGCGACCGGCAACAACCACAGTGAAATGGGGACAGTGTTTTCTGGCAAGTTCTCTTGCGATATCCATGGTGGAATCCACTTCATCAAAATAATGAATACGGTATTCTTTTTCCCCAAATTCCCATGGATAAAGAACGTCAGGGGCACTGATAAAAAGATAGCCCTTGGGAGTTGCTTCAATATTGTATCCTACCTCTTGAAGCTTTTTGATATGCTTCCAGACAGCCACCCTTGAAATACCGAGACGGGTGCTGAGTATCTCCCCGGAAACAACCTGAGTTGCCGTTTTCAGTATGTTCAGAATTTGACTTTTCACTGTTGATCATTCCCATTTGGTTATCCAAAACAATTGTCCTGGTTAACGAAATAGGTGCAACTTGTCAACATCATTTTAAAAGCAGTTATTTATGTTAAAGGACGGAAAGAAGCCGCTCGTGAATGTTATCAAAGCCTCCATATGCCTTTTAATGATATGATAACATGTGGTTATGCTTAAATCAAGGGTTTGCGTTCAATGAATCGTAATGGATTGTATGAAATCATAAAGGTCAAATGCACCATAGACACACCCAAAACCCGGTCGATTAGGCTGGGTTTTTATTTGCGTTCAGACGAATGCTTGATGGAGGGAGCTCTGAATTAGTAACTATGATTTATTAAAAAAACAAGACCCCGCCTCTATAAGAAATGGAGTCTTGATAATCAGTCCATGGGAACCTCTCGGTTGTTTTTATGGGTTTCTTTCTATATAACTCTATTAAATTACAACAGAACGAAATGCAATAAAATACCCTTGGAATTCGTTACCAAGGGCTTAAGGAGGTTAGGTGATGAAAAAATTATTTAACCTAATGTATCTCCTTTATGCTTGGATAATAGTCTGCATCGTCGCTGTGATCAACAAACAACACAAAAAACAACATAAAGAATCCATACAACTCTAAAATACCGACCATTGTTGCAATAACCAAAAATGTGCTAAATGCTATATTCATGACCAGTAATCCTTAAACATCAGGCCGATCTTTCACTTTTATGTGATAAATAACCACACCAATACAAATAAGTACGATGCCTAGAATTAAACGTATTAGCATATCATTTCTCCTATTATAGATATATCGGCAGATTTGCTTAGAATCTTAACCACACAGAATAGACATTCGGTACCACAAACGAATGATAGTGCTTCAAACACAAAATTTTTTTCAATATCTCCATTTTGGCTATTGGCATCCTTTCAAATAAAATTTATATGGATAATATACAAACCATGTAAAGGAGGGATGGGGATGGTGTTAAACATTAAAGATTTTCCAGATAATTTACACAGACAGGCAAGGATTTATGCAGGAACGAATGGTATTTCTTTAAAGGAGCCGGTGATTAGAGCTATCACTGAATTTTTAGAAAAATATAAAGATTAATGAACCCACGGGATAGTTTGCTACAGGCCGAAAAGATGGTGTCCCTGACCATCCTGCCCGTGGATTAACTTGGGGAGAAATTGAGGGATTTGGTGGAAACCGTCGAAGAATACGAATTGAATGATTATGAAAAGAATTTAGTTGATGCAATTCTATGGTATATAGATGAAGTTGAGGAAGAATTCGAAGACTTTGGCTATGATATGCTCAATGATTTACAGGAGGATATTTTAAATAGACGAGAATATGACGTAGCGTTGGGATTGAAAAAGGGAGAGGAAGCAGAATGGAGTGATGAATATGAAAGCATTATGATTTACCATAGTGATTAAAAGAAAGGGGGAATTGATTATGGACAATAAAATAAAAACGTTCTATCCCGATAAGGCAATTCGTGAATTGGCTGAAAGATTAGGAATCGATAAAAAGACACCGGAAGAGATAGGGCAATACATACAAGAAAATATGGATGATCCAGAAACGAGAAACCATTTAATAAGAATGTTTGATTTAATAAAAAAAGAAGATACACAGAATATTGGGGAAGAGTGGAAAGAAGATTTAAAGAAAATGGAAAAGCTTGAAAATAAATTAGTCGGGATACTGGAAAAGGAAGGCAAATTTATATGTGTTAGCTGCATGATAGATGAAGGTCGAGAATCTTATTATGAGGATGAAGCCGTTAAGTTGTCTGATATTGCAGGACTGAAACCAACTTCATTTTATCAATGTCACAACTGTAAGAAGAAATTTAATAAAGAGGGAACAACTGAATAATCACATCTTGCCCGCTCTTGGTTCAATGCCTGTCAATGAAATTAAACGCAAAGACCTCAAAGCATTCTTTGACAAGAAATATGCTGAAGGCTTGAACCTGAATACCATCAAACTGATACGAGCGCCTATAATCGGAAGTGGATGAGCTTGACGCCTTACACCCTGTTACACCCCATACGCACCCGCAAACGACACCACAACAATATTCATAAAGATTTCAATAGTCTTTCGTGAATGTTATCAAAGCCTCCGTTGGACATGACAAGGATGAGATCCCCGGATTTTGCTATTGTGACAAGAAAATCGATAATCTCATCCGTACCCGGAAAAAAGTGCGCATCTCTGCCTTGATTTTTGAGATCATCCACAAGTTGTTGAGAAGAAAAACGTTCTTCCGCCGGGATTTTATCCAAAAGTGAGGGCTGGCGAATGCAGATAATATCTGCTCCATCGAATGATAGAGGATAGATGTTTTGAAATATATTGCGCATGCTGGAATTGGTTCGAGGCTCGAACACGGCAACAAGACGTCCATTGGGATAAAAAGGTTTGACCGCCCGGATCGTCTCACGCACCGCCGTAGGATGATGAGCAAAATCGTCCATGACCGTTACGCCGGATTTTTCGCCGCGTACTTCCTGGCGCCGCTTGATACCCTCAAACGATTCAAACGCCTTTGCAATGGCTTCTACCGATATCGTCAGCGTGTCTGCAACGGCAATGGCGGATAAAGCATTCATCAGGTTGTGTTCTCCCACCAGCTGTGTCTTGAAATTTCCAAAAAGCGTATCATGCTTTAAAACGTCAAAAAAAGTCCACGACTGCTGAATGCAAACGGAACCCAACCGCCAGATCGAGTCGGCATTTCGACCGTATTTAATTATTTGGCAGGATTTTCCGTGGACGAGATCAGAAACATTTTTATCATCATCAAATGCTACCAGCGTATTGTGAGGTGAGATACCGGTAATAAACGCATCAAAGGCTTGTTTTACATGCTGAATATTTCTGAAAATATCCGCATGATCAAATTCGATACCTGTCAATATGGAGATAGACGGATCATAATGCAGAAATTTTGCCCCTTTATCAAAAAATGCCGTATCGTATTCATCGCCCTCTATGACCATGTATTCACCGTCTCCAAGGCGATAATTGCTTTCAAAGTTTTTTAGAATCCCGCCGATCATAAATGTCGGGTCCAGCCCGGCTTCATACAGAATCCAGGCTAAAATTGAAGAAGTGGTGGTCTTGCCGTGGGTGCCGGTGATTACCAAAGACTTTTTCCCGGATGCAATAAATCGGTTCACCGCTTGGGGCATGGAACAGAACTCGAGTCCCATTTGACGCATTCCAACAACCTCAGGATTGTCTTTTGATACGGCGTTTCCTACGATAACCAGATCCGGACCGTATGCAACATTTTTTTCGCTGAATCCCTCTGTAATCTCAATGTTTTTGCTGGAGAGAAATATGCTCATGGGTGGATATACTTTCTGGTCCGAACCCGTTATTTCAAAACCCATATCTTTAAGCATACTGGCCAGCGCGCCCATTCCGGTACCGCAGATGGCAATCATGTGTATGCTTTTTACAGGGTCGGGGATTCGATTTTTGCTTAAATCCATGGGTTATGGTTCCTTTGGGTCTGTTTTTAACCTGAGTCAGCGATTGTAGAGTTTGAAACGTTCAATTAGGTTTGAGTCAATATTAGGGTGATATTCCTCAAACTGCAATAAAATTGTTCGGTTTGAATATTGCACAACCATCATCATTCATTTCCCGCGAAATAATTATAGTTTAATGTAATATCAGATAGTTATCAACACACTTGTCCAAACACAGAGGTTCTTTGTTTAGTTAAGTTTTTTAATAAAAAGACCGATATATAAAAAAAGGATTCTTTATGACCGATAATTTAAAGACACAAGAACTGATCGAAGAAATGCGAAGCAAAGGGAATCTCCCTGCTATCAATGAAAATGTTCAGGCAATTACACAAATCACACACCAATCCCATACCCGTGCAGTTGATCTTGCCACTGTAATCATGAGGGATTGCGGCCTAACCTCGAATATTTTGGCAACGGCCAACTCGGTGATGTACCGGCCCCGCTATCCCATTAAAACCGTTACCTATGCCGTCACGTTTTTAGGGTTTGAAAAAGTTCGTTCCCTGGCCCTGGGGCTGTCCATGTTCAATCAGACAATGAAAACAGCCAAGACTCAGCAACTGGGTCAACTATATGCCAGCTCATATTTTTCCGGAGCCTTTGCCAGTTCTCTGGCAGCGAAAAACAAGGCTGATAATCCCGAAGAAATATTTGTCGCCGGTCTGCTGTATCGGCTTCCATGGCTGGCGCTGGCAAACACATTCCCAAACAAATTCAAAGAAATGGAAAAATTGATTTCAGATAAAAATATTTCAAACAATAACGCCTGTAAGCAAGTGTTCGGTGTTGAATATGATGAAATTTGTAATGCATTGACAAATATTTACAACCTTCCCGACAAAGTTGCCAAAGTGCTCAGAAACGATGATGACGTCAGCGATCCTTTAATAGCCTTGATTCGAGAGTCCGGCCATATTTCAAATATGCTGTTCAGCAACAACCTCGGCGGAGAAAAGGCCATGGAAAAAACCGAGGCTCGCATAAAAAAAATACTTGGAAACAATGAATTTAACATTTCAGATTTTATCAAAGATACCTGTGAACAGGATGCAAATGTTGCAAGATTCTTTAATCTGGAAAAAGACGATGTTGACATGATGGTCAAGGCTCTTGAATGGGGAAAAGGAAACCCCGCCCAAATTGCCGGAAAAGTCACCTTTGGAAATGCACTGACCGAAGAAGAAAAACCTGAAGATCCGGATTCGCTGATCGGCCAGTTTTTGACGGATCTGATGATTGCCTGTCGCAAAAGTACTGAAATCAATCAGGTATTAATGCTTGCTCAAGAAGCGCTGTACCGCTGTCTCGTTGGAACAGAAATATTTACAGCATTTTTTAACAAATCAAAAACAATGATGACCGGAAGGTTTTATGCAGGTAAAGATAGCCGTTTGAAAGCTGAAGATTTTAAAATCAGTATGATAGATAATAACTCACCCATTGTAACATCCATCAATAATAAGGAAACAGCGGTTTTTAATCTCACCGAAAGATCTTTTCAGATTTCCCTTTTGAAAAACCACTCGCATTTCAAAACGGCGATGATCTCTCCCATCATGACCAAGGATCTTGTCATCGGAGTATATTTCGTCGCCAGAGCCAACGATATTCCCTTCTCGGAAAAAGAGATTGCCTGGTTTGAACAGATTGTTATATACGTCGGACAGGCTTTTGAAAATTCTAAAAAATAAGGACAAGATATATTGGATACGCATCTTGAAAAAATTTTGCAGGATTTCGCAAAAGGATCCGGACGTCTCACCATCCTAACCGGCGCCGGTATTTCCGCTGAAAGCAATATCCCCACCTTCCGGGGGCCTGAAGGATACTGGACCATCGGTTCAAATGAATATCAGCCTCAGGAAATGGCGACTTACAGGATGTTCAAGCAAAAACCCGAAGAGGTATGGAAATGGTATCTGTATCGAATCGGTGTCTGTAAAAAGGCCCTGCCGAATCCGGGCCACCATGCCCTGGTTTACATGGAAACGCTTTTTAAAGACCGTTTTACACTGATCACCCAGAATGTGGACAATTTACACCTTCGGGCCGGAAACAGCCTGGAAAAAACATTTCAAATTCACGGAAATGTTTTTTTTATGCGCTGCGCCGATGAATGCAAAAGAAGCGTTTTTCCGATACCTAAACATTTAACCGGCAGAGAAAAAAATGAAACCTTAACAGAAACAGACCGCCAATTGCTCATCTGCCCTCACTGCGACAGCCGGACCAGGCCCCATGTTCTCTGGTTTGATGAAATGTATAACGAGCATTATTACCGGTACCACAGTGCCTTGAAAGTTGCCGAAGAAACCGAACTATTGTTGGTGGTCGGAACCTCAGGGGCCACCAGTCTCCCAAATCAGGTGGTATGGGAAGTAAAACATCGCAACGGCATTATCATTGATATCAATATTGAAGAGAACCCATTTTCAAACATCGCCATAAACAGTCGGCAAGGCTTTTTCATCAAGCAGCCTAGCGGCAAAGCTTTACCGGACATTTTTCAAAAATTCAAAGCTGTTATGGAATGAGCGTTTTGATCAAATATTCCAATATTCCAGTCTTCCAAAAAAAGTTGCTTTTAGCCTGTTACATCAACTGCTCTTCAACTACATCGTGGTGCGTTGCTTCTGTTATTGCTTTATGGCATCCGGATAAAAAAGTCGTTTTCCATTGAGTCTGTAATTTGAAATAAGAGATTGTCCTTTTGGCGAAACCAGCCACTCCGCAAATTGCTTGGCCTGCCGGTATTTTACATGGGGATACTTGTCCGGATTAACAGGAATGACACCGTATGGATTATAAAGGATGGTGTCACCCTCACACATGATCTCCAAATCAAGACTAACGTCGCGGCCGTACTTGTATTTGATATACGTCCCTCGATCGGCAAGTGTGTAAGCCCTTTTTTCGTCGGCAAAGGTGATCGTCTTTCCCATGCCCTGCCCAATGGAACGGTACCATTTATCAGACCCTTTGGGATATATATAACTGACGGTTCTTTTTTTTCCTTTTTTAAAGATCGTGCTTTTTTGAACCTCAAGATCCAGGCCGGTGGTTTTCCATAGCGCCTGTTCCTTGGTATGGGTGCCGCTGTCATCACCACGGGAAACAAACAGCGCTCCGGCGGCGGCGATCTTCTTCAGAGCTTCGGATGCCCTTTGCATACCTTTAATACCGGCAGGATCACTAAAAGGACCCAGAATAACAAAATCGTTATGCATCACCGCATAACGGCGGGTGCCGTATCCATCGGCGACAAATCTTTCTTCTCTTGATCTGGCATGCACAAAAATCACATCTACGTTACCGTCGATGCCGTCACGTATGGCAGCCCCGGTCCCCTTGGAAAAAACCTTTACCAAGATACCGGTATCTTTGGTGAACTCCGGCAGCAACACATCCAGAAGACCTGAATTTTCCGTGCTGGTGGTTGTAGACATCTTAATTGTTTCAGATCGAGCAGTTGCTACTGAAGCAAGACAAAACAAGGTAAAAGAGGCCAGCATTAAAAAACCGAATCGTTTTATTAACCGTTTGATATTCATATCTTTATATCTCTCCTGTTTAATTTGGCAAATTGCAGTTAAAGGAATATGTATCATTCTATCTATAATTACCGGACAAGGGTGTCAAGAGACACCGATTTCATTTGACAGCCTCAATTATTTATATTTTACATAAAAATAGGTTGCAAATTATAATTTCAGTTGTTAATCCGATCGGACCTTTAATGAATCATTAGTTTTTTATGACCACTTCGGAAAAAGAGCCGGAGTATCCACAATGTCTGACATATACTTTTCCAATTTCCAACTGGAAGAAGACACTCAATATTTTTTATACATCGGTGAGCTTAAAAACTACGGTCTAAACACCTATCTGAAAGAAGCCCTGTCTCACATTTTCAGTAGCAAATTCAATTTTATCGCTATCATACCAGATATTTTTGAACAGTACGACTATGAAAATCTGATCGTCATCAATCCCCATGCCAAAACCCTTGAATGTCAATACGGCTCTCAGGTCTGTTGCAGGGTTTCAGGCGACGAATTTTCGACCGTGGTTTCAAAAAACCGCCAAATCCACGCTTTGATCAAAAGACTCTTGAATCGGCAGAAGCATATTTATATTTACATGTATGAAAGTATGCCTGAGATGACCCTCGATGAAATCCCGGGTATATCCATCTTGGGCCCGGATAAACATATTGCACATCAAATTAACAGCAAAATTTATCAGTATCAACATTTGAAGGATATACTCCCTGTTGTAGATTTTCGTATTTGCCATGGATTCGATTCGCTCATCCAAACAGCCCAGGAACTTAGCAAGTCGTGGCCGGATGGAATTTTTGTCAGTCAGGAATACAGTGCCGCCGGTGTGAACAGTATTATTGCCCATGGTATTGATGATATAAAAAATAAGTTCAACGCACTGGACAAGCCGCCCTATTTGATCAGCCGATTCATTCCCCACGAGCATGATCCAACGGTGCTGGCCGTTGTTGCCGGCGAAGAAGATGTTTATATTGCCGGTATTGCCGATCAGCGCATCGAACAAGGGACCCGGTTCACCGGTTCTGTATTTCCATCGGTGCTGGACAATACAATTGTTGCAAGGCTTCAAGAATATACCAGAATCGCAGGTGGATGGCTTGCTCGAGAAGGATACAGAGGCATATTCGGGTGTGATTTTCTGGTAGCTGACAACGACGAGATTTTCTTCGTAGAAATTAATGCTCGAAAACAGGGAACCACATTGGAATTTTGCTGCACCCTTGAACAGTCTCTTCCTTCGGGTTCTCCCATGTTGCCTGAGCTTGAATTTTATGCCGTGACCGAAGGCCTGTTTCCGGCCAACACCGTAGAAATGAAATCAAATCCTAAAGATTTGCACTGGGGAACCTACAATTATAAAATCCATGATTCAGCCCAAACTGACAGCTACATTCCCCAGAGCACCCAGGAGCGCCAGGCGTTCAAAAAAGTCGCGGAGGGAAAATTGAAAAAGGATTTCCTTATCATGGAGCATGCCGGATGTGATTTTGTTTTGGCCGAAGGTGCATTTGTCGCCCGTATCGTCGCCTTGGGACATAACCAAACTGATGTTCGGCAAGGGCTGAACCAGGGACGAAAAACCATCGAACTTACCATCGTTAAAAAACAGGGCCCGGAGGAACCGCATGGATGACTATACGTTGGAGCTTCTAAAAGAGCTTTTTGATGCCCCGGATCAAAGCGTTTCAGAATTCTCGTCTTCGTCCGAAGAATTGACCGATGAAATAGGCGGTCTTATCAAAGAAACGGAAAATACCGACGCAACATCGCCGATTATCCAACTCTTTACCCGTCTTAAGGAAATAAAAAAAGATCTGAATATTACACCGGATGCATTTGGCATATCAAGAGAGACCCTGGTCCTGCTTGCTGAAAAACATCGAGATGTGGATGAGCATGGGGTGACCGTCGGCGGCAGGGTCAATCAGGCCCTATCCATTGTTGAACAGGCAAATGAGCGGATTGTTGATTATCTGAAAAACAAGGATACAGAAGCACCGAGCGGCATCGAATTGTGGGAAAGCATTCAAGAAAATGTTCGTCGTATAAAATCGATTCTGAATATAGATGACAACGAGTGGAACTCCTATTCCGGTCAATTAAAACATTGCATCGATTCTGTGGAAAAACTTTCAAAAATAATCGATCTTCCATCTCAGATTATTAAAGAACTAAACCGGGTGACCCGGAGTTACCGCATGCGCCTGACTCCTTACTATGCCAGCCTGATTCAGCCCCATCGAACGAATGATCCGGTCCTTTTGCAATCGGTCCCCACAGGCGAAATGGTCGATAACATCGGCATCGAAATCCCGCCGGTGGCGGCAGACCATTCCCCGGCCCGATTGATCGATCAGTTTTATCCAAGGGTTCTCACCATCAAGGCCACCAACATGTGTGCCATGTATTGCACCCACTGCCTGAGGATCGCCCACATTGGAAAAAAAGACCGCATTTATTCCGATAATGCCTACCAGGAAGCTTTACACTATATTCGCAATAACACACACATTCGAGATGTTCTTGTCACCGGTGGGGATACCTTTGTTCTCCCCAATCGAATGATCAAAAAAATATTAACGGCATTAGACGACATCGATCATGTAAAATTGAAACGCCTCGGCACCAGAATTCCGGTCACAACTCCCTGGCGGGTCGACACCGAACTGCTTGACATCCTCGAAGAAAGTAATGACAAAAAGCCGGTGAGGGTAGTCACACAGATTAACACGGCCCAGGAAATTACACCGATTTCTAAAAATACCTTCAAACGCATCTCTAAAAGCGTCAGTGCTGTGTTGAACCAGGCGGTTCTTTTAAAAGGGATCAACGACACCAAGGTGAAAATGTGGAAACTGTGTGAGACCATTCAAGAAAGTTATGTCCGGCCATATTATGTTTTTAACTGTAGCTATCGAAATCCCCAGTTTTCCCACTTCAGAGTGCCCATAGAAAAAGGAAGAGATATCGTGGAAAGCATGTACGGCAATATCTCCGGTGATGCTATTCCTCGTTATATCGCCACTGCCGGCGGTAAAATTCCTTTACACCGAAGTAACGTTGTGGCGCATGAAGGTACCGACGTAGTCATGAAAAAACCCTGGAGTGAAGAAAAAGTCAGATATCCGGATGCCGATCCCGGCGAATACGCCAGTCAAAACTTTTCATTTGCCAAAAATTGATGCCGATCCACAACCGCATAATCACATTTTTAAAAGCACACCATCGGGATATGTTCGCCCTCCTTGAAAAGATGGTTCGGATCCAAAGCGGAACTTACAATAAACAGGGTGTGGATCAGATGGGCCGCCTGATAATATCCGCGTTTCAATCCAATGCAGTCTCCTTTAAGGTGATAAAACAGGATAGATTTGGAAATCATCTTGTTGTCCGATCACTTTGTGAAAAACAGTTTGACAAGCAGATACTTCTATCCGGACATATGGATACGGTGTTTCCGGAAGATACCGGATTTAACTGGTACAAGGAAGAAAGCACTCACTGTTTTGGCCCGGGTGTCATTGACATGAAAGGCGGCCTTGTTGCAGGAATATTTGCACTCAAGGCACTGGACAACGAAAAACTTTTAACAAAAATACCCGTCACATTTTTTTTTAACTCCGACGAAGAAATCGGATCTCCCAGCTCGAGGGATCATATTCAAAAGGAAGCCAGAAAGAGCGCTTTTGCATTTGTTTTGGAAACCGCGGGGCGCAATGGAGAAATCGTTACCGGCCGAAAAGGAAACCTTTCTATTGAACTTACGATCAAAGGAATTGCCGGCCATGCAGCATTTGCTGGCAAAAACAAAGCCAGTGCTATTGTTGAACTGGCCCATAAAATTATTGCCTTTGAATCTTTAAATGATCCGGATCGGGGAATCAGTGTCAATGTGGGCAAGGTCAATGGCGGGATAGGCCCCAATACCGTGCCTGAACATGCTTTGGCCCGTATCGATTTCAGGTTCACCGAAATTGAGGATAAAGCATATCTGGAAAAAAGCATATCCGAAATCACCAGGAACAAAAACATCCCCAAAACCAGCGCTCATTTTGCCGTATTGAGTTCAAGACCTCCCATGCCGACCTCTGAACCGAATAAAAAACTTTTCAAAGCCGTCCGGGAAACAGCAGCATCCATAGGATTGTCGATATCAGAAGAGTTCAGATCCGGGGTATCGGACGCCAATCTGATTGCCGGAGAACACACACCGGTCATCGACGGTTTGGGGCCCGTCGGCGCCATGGATCACAGTGAAGATGAATATATGATTAAAGCGAGCCTCATACAACGGTCGATTTTGACGGCCTGCGCTTTAATAGACTGCTGGGAAAAATATGAGAAGGGTCTTTTATTCTTATGAAGGCATTAGAAAGCCATCATGCTCACTTTGTTGGCAGAAAGGGCGTCAGATCGTTAACATATTCGGTTAATACTTTGAACCCGCCGTCGCTTAATGCTGAAATTGCCCGTTCCTTATCTTCCAAACCGACTCTCATTACCAACTGAAAAACACCCGGATATTCTTTTTCCGGCCAGGTAACAAAACTGCGAATGCTGATATTCTTTTCTTTGAGAATTTTTGAAACTTCTGCAACAATCCCGATACGATCTTGGACCAGTA